>BNJS01000902.1_pt1 | contig 123463 bp, 161 predicted proteins | sample 8540461 | NCBI WGS metagenome assembly BNJS01 (sample SAMD00202454, study PRJDB9452) | human saliva metagenome | isolation source: human saliva | place: Japan | reverse complement strand
TTTTCAGGTGGAACATTTATTTCCTTTCCAGAAATAATAAAAATTTATGGACCATAACCCTCCGTTAATTGTGATATGGTGGTTGATTTTTAAATATATGGCCGATAAATACATATATTATCAGCATCACCATGACCAATGATAACCTAGGGATCACCCTTCCACGAAATATTACACTTCATCCACTTTTTTACTTATGCCAAACTTACCTCTTAGCCAATCATATGTAATCCTATTTTTGTCAATTTGAATATCGTATTTAGATATTCTTACCCATTCTCCACCACCACCAGTACCATTATCTTCTGTTGGAATTAAAACTATTGTAGCAAGTTCCATCCGATGACTTAGTACATACTCCTGCAATTGAGAATCCTCATGCTTGTTTTCCTGCAAGTTTGTGGAGGATCGACAGCAAAACATTTGCTGAAAATATAAATGCCAGGCCAAAATTGCCATAATTCCGAGAATCTTTGTGTTAGTGCTTCTTGAAGTCCATATATTCAAAATTAATTAAAAATACCTTTAAAAAGTATATAGCCAAAGAAAGCAGAATAAATCAAATGGGGAGGCGCTAGAAAATTCCAGGCACTTGGGGGAGATTGAGCTAAGAAGAGTAACAGACAATATACTGTCTCAATTTGATACTTCATAGCGTTCTGCAAACAAAGCTTTACGTTTTTCCTTATCAGCCCCAGGGATGAATATTTCTTTCAAATGTACCTTACAGTTCTGACGGTATGGTCCTCTGTATAATAACATAATCATTTCAAGACTTTGCATACTACCTCGTTGATATAAGCGTCATTGTTCCGGTGATTAGTTTTCTGGCCTTAGTAGCCGGGCTTAATTCGAGCCTGACCATGTGCAGTCACTCTTGTGCCGTCAGATAATTTGCAGGTTACACATTAAAACTCACCCCACTGGCTTCGTATAGCCATCTTCAGAAGCATACAGAATTGGCAAGATCGACATCAAGTAGTACGGCACCATTATCAAGATGTGATCAAATTGACTCTGATGATCCTGAATTAACGTAATTCACTACCGTACCTTTTCTCTTGTTTTCTTCGACTTTCCTCCTGCGGAACCTGGATCTGCGAGCATATATGCGTTGCTGTTCTTTTTTGTTCGGGTGTTCTTCAGGTATCCATACAGATCAAGCTATTGTCCTTCTCCAGAACGGCTGGTATCCCTGACAGCCAGTTTATCGGATTGATTGCCGGGCCAAGGATGATTCTCAAGTGACCTTAGTGTAATAGACCAATCCCGGCGACATATGTGCAGATCCGTCAGTTCTGGTAATACAGGGCAGTATGTTATCCTGCCATGAAAACTGGCCGTTCCGGTTAAAGCTCTGCGCCAAGATAACTCAGTCTCTTCGCATTTTGTTTGAAACAAACTCAATCCTTTCTCGACTTGTACACACCTCCTCCGGATACATTTCGGTTCCTTCGTTCTACGGCGGCTTTGTCGCTATTGATGAGCGGATTAATAATTTTCTCATCTTCGATGTAGCCACCAAACACGATGATAATCATAAGAATAAATTCCCGCGATAGGTGGGGATGGCGTATTTTCGAAGCGCCGTCCTGTAAATCACGCTGAATGACGACCTGACCATTTCGAATCAACTTCGGTGTAGGTCTTGCCGTCGCTTTAAACTGCAGTGCCGATCGGTTTCCTGCTTAGTGGTGTTTGCATCCGAAGATGCGTCGGTGGTTCGGCGGATGTCGTGCTGACAGCCTTACTGGAAGCGCTGCGTTTTACAACACCTGCGCCAAACCGTCTGCGCACCAAAATTAGTACGCCACACGGGATGATGATGAACGTTACACTCATGCAAAGTGCAGCAGCAACGATTCGCCAACGGTAACAATTCTGCTTTTCATGTTACACTCCTTTCAAAAGAACCCTCGGGGACCTTCCCCGTAGTTGCCCACTGATTCTACAATATTTTATAATTACGCCAGTCAAGCATAAACGATGAACGCCAAGATTCTGTACGTTTAAGTTTTTAATATACTGGAGAGTTTGCGGGATTTAGGATAAACAAGTACGTATGCCAGAGTTACCGGAAGTTGAAACAATTCGTCAGGGGCTAGATCAGTTTATTTGCGAAAGTGCGTAAAGACCATTTGAGTTTTTTGATAAATCTTTTATCGGCCCGAAGGAGTTGATTTTGGGCGAAGTGTGCTATTCGCCGTTTGGAAAGGCGCTGATTTTTGATTTTGCAAACGGAGTTTTCGGTGATGGTACATCTGAGAATGACCGGACAGTAATTTTCGGAGCTTTTTGGCGAGGAATCAGCAAAGATTAATGAAATGATTGAGGCTGGTGATTTCTGAAAACCTCGCTTTATGACGAAAAAGAGTTTGCGGGCGGATAAACGGACAGCTTCTTCTCGGAGCTGCCAAATAAACGAACTCGTATTATTCCTCTCGAACGGAACTTTATATTTTAACGACCAGAGAGAAAGTTTGGGTTTTATAAGGTTCTAGAGACCTGTGAAGTGATGCAGGATAGTTTATTAAAGCTAGCCAAGAGCCACTTGTAAATGAGTGTGGCGGAGTTTTCTAAAACCTGGCAAGGCACAAGAATACGGAGATAAAACCGACTATTCTTGATCAGACAGTGATTGCAGGCTTGGTAATGTGTTACGCGGATGAGGCGTTGTTCTTAGCTAAAATTCGTCGAAAGATTGACCGGGTCGCTGGTGAAAGCAAGAGATTTCCGACTTATTGGAGGCGGCAAAATCGGTGATGCAAGCCTCGATAGATCTGGCGGGAGTACGATGGCAACTTATGTGAAGGCGGATGGCACACGTGGGGATTACCGCAAAAGTTTGCGCCAGTTTTTCCGCCGAAGGTGAGCCTTGCAACCGCTGTGGAACGGAAATTATTAAAATAAAGGTGGCGGGTACTTGCAGTGCACATCTTTGCCCACATTGCCAACAGAAGAATCTGCAGTTGTTTAATTGATGGAGACGATCGCAAAAAGCTGAGTCGAAAGCGAAGGATTTTGCGCGGAACTATGAAGTAATTGACGCGGAGAGTCTAGAAAAGAGCAGATTTAGTCTCGATTTTCCAGGGTACGACGTTGTTTTTGGAAACGAGAAAAATCTTAATCAGGTTTGCAAAGAAAAGATTATTCATAAGAGCTTCCAAAATATCTTGAGACTGAACACAGAATCGTGATTCTAGAACAGAAGATCGACAAGAAATGCCGTCTACAAGGAGACTGGCTGCTAGCGAAAGAAGAATCCACAACAGGTGAAGATTGATGAATTTAAGATTACTGAAAGAAGTAGACAAATTTCTGACTTTTCAGCGTATTTGATATTGCTTTAGTTGACGGAAAGGGCGGTAAAACTGCGTGAGGCTGAGGAGAATAATAGTCCATACCTAACAGTGGTCCTGGACCAAGAAAGCGAGTGGATTTACTGTGCAGCCAGACCAAATGGCGAAGACGCGACGCATTGTGAAGAAACTCGCCGAAAATTGACATGATGCTAAAAACAAACTAGCTTTTCGAAAAGAGCCTTGGCTGCTGGAAACTTTTGCTTGAATTATCCAGACAAAAATGGGGCGCTGGGCCCTATTTTAAAAGATTGACTAAGCCTTCTTGGCGACTACTTAAGCTTTTGGTAGTTGCTTTTTAGTGGTTGCCTTTTTGCAGCGGTTTTCTTAGCTTGGCTGGCTTCTTTGCAACAGCTTTTTCACAGTCTTTGAGCTTCTTCTAGCAGCTTTTACAGCGCATAGCGATTTTAACTAAAGAACTTTGCTTTCCACGGCGAGATGCGGTATTTTTCTTCAGACCTTTCTTTGCAGCTTTTGTCATATTCGGACTGAGCTACAGAAAGATTTTCCGGTGAGTTCCAGCCTTGCCAAGCTTTGAGCAGCCTTAATGAACTTTACAATTTGTTGATTCTGCGCAGTGCGTTTGACTGCTTGGCGTGCTGCCTTTTTGCAGATTTGATAATCGGCATTAATTTAATTCCTGTGATTTTTAATAATATTCTTTTGACATATTATACATGATATTTCAAGATTGTAAAGAAAACAGATTATTCAGCTATAAATGCTAGCATGAATGTAATTGAATCCCTTGTTTTTAGGTTTTGACGCAAAGGTCTGACCGAGTTTATTCAGTGTCTTCTTCCGGACATCTGGAGCTAGTCCATTGTGGGCGCCGGCAGTCAGTGCGGGACGATTTTCATTTCTTTTTAGCATAATTAATTTCGGCACTTTGTTTGCACTTTTAATCTATTATCGTAAAGAGATTGCGAGATTTTTTAAGCAGGTGTTTTGTTAAGCGTGACATGCATATGGCGATGAACCTTCTGATCACTTCGATCCCAGCTGGGCTGATTGAGCTAGTCTATCCAAATTTATTGAACACAGAGCTTCTTCTCCGCTCTGACCACGATTGCGATCGCAATGGGTACCGTGGGGCTTTGTGATGTTTTCGTAAATCGCTGCCACACAAATCTGAGACAGACGAAAATAAATTACCTCATCAAAAGGGCGCTTGTGATTGGCCTTGCACAGGTGTTTGCTTTGATTCCAGGCGTTTCTCGTTCTGGATCAACGATTATTGCCGGCCGTGTGATGGGTATGAACTCTGCTTCAGCTGCAAAATATTCCTTCTATGCTTCTCTCCAATCATGACGGCAGTGCTGCGGCAGAGTCGCACTTTCGAGTTCAGTCGCGCTTATATTGCTGCAAACTGGCGATATGCTGCTATTTTCTAATTTGGTCGCTGTCTCTGGCCTAATCGCTTTGAAGGTCGTGATGAAGTTTCTTTTCCAAGAAGGAAAAATTCGATCCAACCTTTACAGCTACTACCGAGTTCTACTCGCCTGTATTTTGCTTGGTATTGTGATCTTCGCCTAAAAGATTCTTAAAATCTACACCGCGTACTAGATTTTTATCGTAAGACTTTTGGGTTAAAGTTTATCTACGATCTAGCCTAGAGTTTTGATCTGAGATAGAATAGAGTCTCTCTTCCTCTTCAATAATCTGAATATGTGTCATCCTTTAGCTGATGTTCGTCAACGAAGGATAGAGAGCTCATCATGAGGTCGATACCGGAGCCGTTCTTTGGGGAAGGCTACAATGTCACGGATGTTCTTTGTATCGTTTAAGACCATGAAGATACGCTCGATACCGAGCGCAGCCGGCGTGTGGAGTGCACCAAAGTTGAAGGCAGTAAGCATGCCACCAAAGCGCTTTCTCAACATATTCATGACCATAGCCAAGGTATCGAAGACTTTTGCACTGATTTCAGGATTGATGATTCCTGACGGCGCCCAGGAACAGATTTCGTAGCCATTCATCACCATGTCGTACTGGTCAGCGACGATGGCGAGTTTTCTTCATCGGTTTCTGCAGCTTCCAGAGCGGCGAGACCGCCTGGGCATCGAGAATGGGTTGCTGACCGAAGTCGATCTTATATTCGCCATCATTCCATTCGTAGAGATGGAAGTCGACAATCCAGCAAAGGGGCAACAATAGAATCGTCCTTTAGATTGAAGTGGTCAGCAAAGGCGATGCGGAGTTGTCCGAGGATTTTATTCACCTTGGCGCGGTCATCAGAACAGAAGAAGACAGCATCACCGTCTTTTAGCGCCAGTAGCTTCTTTGATTTTGGTAAGTTCTTCAGGTTGCAAGAATTTAGCAATTGGACTTTTTCAGTACCGTTTTCATACATGATGCTAAGCCAGACCGGAAGCGCCAAAGCTTTTCTGGCTTTTTCAGTAAACTGGTCGATCTAGAACGAGTGAGGCTGGCACCATTTCAGCACAGATAGCTTTGACGACATGGACTCTGGAAGACCTTTGAGCTGGTATCTTTCAAGATTTCCGTGAAGCTCAATCATCTCCATACCATAGCGAAGATCCTGGCTTGTCGACACCGTATTTTTCCATAGATTCCTGATATGAAATGCGTGGAATTTCTTCTAGAGAAAAGTTTTTACCGGCAGTCGGTGACAAGAGATTTGATGAGTGGTTCGACGGTTTTGCCTAACGGTTTCGCCACTTGTCAACACAAGGACATCTCACAGTCTAGTTGATAAAAATCGCCATAAAGACGGTCGGCACGTGGATCCTCATCACGGAAACATGGAGCACATCTGATAATAACGTGGCAGGCCACAACCATGAGGAGCTGTTTGAATTGCTGTGGAGCTTGTGGAAGTGCGTAAAGAGACCTGGTTTTTAAGCGGGATGGCACGAGGAAGTCTCGAGCACCTTCAGGGCTGGAGTTCGCGAGAGGTGGCGTGGTAACCTCGATAAAGTCGTGCTGGTCCATGTGGTTTCTGAGATATGAATAAAACTTAGCGCGGCGCTTCAGAGTTTTTTGCATACTTGGACGACGCAAATCAAGATATACGATATTTGAGGCGAAAGCTCCTCGCTGGATTCAGGACCATCGTCGTGGGTATTGACTGGAGAGTGTCGGATCGGTTTAAGAGTCTCGATGCTTTTCGACCACGAGTTCAATGTCACCAGTTTCGATGTTTGGATTTTTGAGTTCAGCGGCACGTTCGCGGATCAGACCGGTTGCAGAGATGACATATTCGTCACGTAAAGTTCGGCAAGAGTGAAAGCTATTATCACTGGGTGATAACTAATTGAATAATTCTGATGGTCGCGTGAAATCGATGAAGATAAGGCCTATGATCACGCGGAATTAACCCAACCAGCAACGGTTACGGTTTGATTTAGTTTCGTTTTCAATTCTCCAGACAATATTCTACAAAAATAATACTACATCTTAGAGAATAGGGGAAACCTAAAGTTTCGCCTGATTAGCGAGATAGTGTTGCGCTGACCAGCGAGATGAAATTACAATATCACCTTTTGAGGTGATATTTTTCATATTTAATAATCGTGCTTGAAGATTTGCGTTTTTAGCTCTCAGGCTGAATCTTCAAGAAGTTTGACCCTTCTGATTAGTAAATAATGAACTCTTGCCATGGGGCAGGAGGAATTTTTCGACTTTTGCGCGAAGATTCACGTTTAAGTCTACGCATAGTAAAATTCTTACTCCGTTTAATTCTATTGCTCGCGACCGACCCACCTCGTAAGTCAAAATACTCTAGAATGACTTGTGGAAAGAGAAACAGCCTGAGATTTTTGCATGAAACATTAAAATGCAAGCTTTACAGGGTGGGACTAGACCGTTATTTAGTAGTAAATGATCATTTTACAGATGCAGCTTATCCTTATTGCATTATTCTGTTTTGATGTGATAACTCTTTACAATACCGGTTGTTTTATGTTATAATATGGGATATGGAAGAAATTAATTTGAGAGATCTTTTGGCTTATTTCAAGAAGCACTTGATCTTGTTTCTAACTTTTGTGGTACTCGTTGTGTCGCTGGCGGTACTTTTATACTATTTTTGTGCAGAAACCTGAATATAAAGGCTCAGGCAACCGTAATTTTGAGCTCCGGATAAATCCATACCGTGCAAAATGAAAATCACGCCAACAAAAACTTGATTGATACTTATACCGAGGTAGTAAAATCCCACCGCGTGCTCGATCGCGTGAAGCGTGAGATGTTGATTGACGACTCTTATGAACAGCTAGTGAAAAAGATTAATGTTTCTTCCCTTAAAGATACCGAGATTATTAGTATTTCCGTGGTGGATGCCAACCATTACCACGCATTTGAGCTTGCAAATAGTATTGCTGAGATATTTACTTCCGAAATTGGCTTAATTTATAACGATAAAAGCGTCAACGTGCTGGATCGCGCAGTTGAGCCACAGAAGCCATATAACGTGGATGTGGTTAAGCAGGAGGCGATTTATCTCGCTGCTGGTATTGTACTTGCTACTGCAATTATCTTCCTAATGTTCTATTTTGACCGTACAGTTAAAACTACTGAACAGATTGAGCAATTATTTAAGCTACCAATTTTTGGTAAAGTGCGAAAACTAGAAACCGAGCAAAGAAAGCGCAAAAAGAAGCCGAGAAACGTGCTAAGAAAGAAGCTAAGCAAGCTGCAGCTTTGAAAAGGCAGCAGAGAAACTGGCAAAAAGAAACTTGCACGCGAGGAAGCAAAAGAAGGCCTTAGAGCTTGAAGCTGAGGAAGCCGCAATAGATGAATCTGACGAGACAGAGGTGGGACGGAAGAAAAAGCTGAAGAAGCTCCAGTAGAGTGGAGATTAGAGGCGGTTGGTAGAAAGATTATTTGCACATGAAGAGAAGGCGGCTCAAGAGAAAAATTGGCGGCTGAAAAGAGGCTTGAAGAAGCCGAGATTGACGAGAGACTGAGTGCAGACGAGGATTGGATGAAGACTCCAGGCCTGTACTTCTGCGACAATCCGAAACTCGAGGTGAGTGAGGATTTTCAAAGCCGATTCGTACCAGTCTCTCACTTCTCTTTGAATAATAAAAATCAAATACTGTAGTTAGATTACTAGCTCGGACACCAAAACGAAGGTAAAAAGTTTCATCGCATCAAACCTCGCCGTGGCTTTGCGAAGCACTCCAGTAGGTGCTGAGTCGACTCAGACATGCGTCTTGGTCGTCAACACGAAATCTTTTGCTCTTCAAACAAAGGCTCGGGCTTTCCAACGCATGGCTGCGAATGAGCTACAGACATATGAAAATATGTTACAGAAAACACAGTGAAGAGTTTGAGTGTAATTACGCGTGGTGTGGTGCCACCAAATCCAAAGTAATTACTAGGACCTCAGCGACATGGAAGAGTTGCTGAACGAGGCGAAGAAAAATACGATTACGTCATCCTCGACGGCACGCCACTTGACGGACTTTCAGACTCTTTGATTCTGGCTCAAAGAAAACAGACCGCACCGTGGTTGTTCTCTGCCCGCAAATATCACTACGATTGAAGACTTGCAGAATTCAAAGAAGGCGCTTTGAGGCGATTGACTGAAAGGTCTCGCAGCTGTCTTGAAACCGTACCGTAGATGAACGTCGCGGCGACTACTACAACAAAGTACTACAGCTACTAGTTTGATGCGGGTGGGATATAATTAGATTATGATTGATTTACCATATCCTGCCTGGCATTGACGACGGCAGCCGCTCGATTTGAAGGTGTCGAGATGACAAAGAAACTGAGTTGCGCTAGGATTTCGCGGTGGTTTCTGTACGTCGCATTTCATTGCCGATAGTGAGCAGACGGCTGATAATCGATAGAGAAAGGTTGCTCCGTGAGGAACCACAGAAGGAGCTTGATCGGGCCGGCGTGAGGTTTTGTTTGCTGCCTGGTAGTGAAATCTGTAATCGATCCAAAAATGGTTGACCACCTGGTGGCATCGTCTGCACTCGGCGGCGATTTTTGAAGAAGAGCAAGAAAGAGCGTTCGTTATCAGATTCTGTGAGCTGCCGTTTTATGCAGAGGTGCCGTTTTGCGCGACACGATTTTTTAACTAAAGGCGCACATGGGATTACGCCGATTTTGGCGCATCCAGAGCGCTTATTTCTTCTTGCATCCAGACGCCGCGGTGGATCTGAGTTAAGCTGGGAGTAAAATTGGAGGGGAATTTTGGGAGTATTGTCCAGACAATATGGCGGCAAGGCAAAAAGGACGTTAAAGATCTTATTGAAGCGACGCCAATTTCCTATCTTGGCACGGATATTCACCGAGCGGACGGTTCCCTGTTTTTGAAATTTGAAGCACGAAGAAGATTTTTGAGAAATACGCTGGCGAAGAGCATTATCAAAGATGATTAAGAATGGAGGAATTGGCCGGCTTGTAATTTGGCTAAGAACGACTAAGAATTAGCTTGGTTTTGATTTGATTAAGAACGGCGAAGAGCTGACGGCTACAGATTTTTGGACGGCGAGAATGACGAGACAGCCAAAAGTGGCGCTGAGCGTGTCGACCAAGACATCCAAAAGTCGTCCGGTGCGGCCAGGAACAAAAACTGATGAAATTCATCTGTGCAAGCATAGAGGGCGGCTAAATAGAATCGCTAAAAGCGAAGAGCTTTGGCGATGCTTTGCGCTTGCAGTGATGATTTAGTGATTGTTTTTATTTGAGTGATGTGTTTGGGTTGAGATAGAAAAAGAGACCTAGAATGGCGTATTCGGTAAAATGGGCGGTTTTTACGGACGAAGAAGACGGGGTTTTGAGATCAAAGCTGACGTAGACGTGCCACGCTTTAAGATCTGGTACGAGTCCGGAAATTAGATTGACAAAGAAATTGCTTTTGCGCGTTTGAAGAATCAGGACCGAAGGACGACGCATGGCAAAAATAAAAAGCATTTGAAAAATCAGAGACGCCAAAAGAATGGTTGCGGTTTTTGGATGACTTTTTGATGTATGAGGTCATGTTTGCGATAGGATAAAAGATTATTTTTAGATTGATAGACTCAATTTCTTTATAATTGGTTTTCAATATTACTAAAATTTTGATATTTAGTTTGGGAGATATTCCCTGGAGCAAACGGCCTTGGCGCGGTCGACAGTATCTGGTATGGATGCCAGACAGCGCTTTCGGTTCAGGATGGGTGAAGGTGGAAGTGATGTCAGCCTTGCCGTCAACGTCGTGATTAATTCGGTTTTGCCTACAACTGGCGAGCGTGGTGAGCTGGCGCTCGGACGAGATATTTGAGATCGTCAGCTGGCGAAGTTGGTCTGGATATTTCTTGGCGATGGAGGCAAAATCTGATCCAATACGTGCTGAGGTCATTTGGACTGGTTTGTAATGTGAAGCATTGCGGAAAAGAATTTTCTCCTGATTGCAGGCTATCAGTCTCACGGTCGCCGCCAGCCCAATCTAATCGAGACGCGTTCCCTAGCAAAATCGGAGAGCCTGATCGCCGTTTAGATGGTATGTGCTGGTCTCATAATGACGCCTACCGTGATGAAGAGTATTGACGACATAAGGAATCGTCACGTCGACACCGCGAGCCAGATCACAATTACGGAAGAAGTAGCGTCAAAATTAATGCGGGCATAGCGAGTTGAATTTGATGCATAAGAAGTTTTCGAGAGTATGAATCGGTTCGTTTACGCGCACAGAGGCCGGCGTGGTAGAGGCTTGTCGAGCTTGCCATTCATGGCGAGAGGGACATATCGTGAGGGGTGTCTCAAAATGAGGGATTTTATGTTTTTGGGATTGAAAACCATGATGGAATTAACATCAGAGCGGGCAGCAAACGGCGAGTGTGGTCGCGCGATTGTCGATACCGCCCAGTATGGAGCCGTGAACGGAGAGTCGAGGCGAGGTCATTTTTGGTGACCCCAACTGGTTTTGGTGTAACAGCAAGTTCAATATCCCTGCAAGACATGAAGCTTCAAGGACGAGACCTCTTGATTATTTTCTTTGGGTGATTCAAAGATAGGACTCGCCAATCAACATGGTTTTTAGGGTTGCCGGAATTCACGGAAGCTTTATTAATCAGGCTAGTAGTCAAAGTGGAGGAAGATTTTCATACGTGCACAAGGTCGGAAGCGGAGAGTACGTGCAGAGGAGGCCGGTGCAGGTTGATTTGGCTTGGTGCGACGCAGATAGTGCTCTACCGTTTTAAGGTATGGGTCGCTTTCAAGCAGGCCGAGATAGTGGATCTCTCCAGAACCAGTTTTTGCAAGTTCAGAATCGGCGAGGGTGACGAGGCTGTATTTTCTTTTCGTGGTAATTGGCGTGGAGTGCGAATTGTGAAAAATAGTCGCTGATTTATACGAAGCTGAGTGCGAGGTTGATGATAGTGTCGAGAATCAAAAGAATAACGAGCAAAAACATAGCGTTTACTGAGAGTAATGAGGAGGGCGAGAATAAGAAGAACCCTGATGGCGAGAAAGCCGAAGAGACGGATTGGCAGGAGCTGAGCTTGATATAAAAAGTAGAGAGCCGAGCAGGTCGAGAGAAGGGCAAGCAGCTGAAAAAGAGCGCGGATGGGGAGTGGATTTTCTTTCGGATTTTCTTTTCGGATTTTTCTTGTTCATAGAGTAATTATACATCTTTTGAGGCTTTAGCGATTTTAAAGAGGAACTAGATAGACTCCTGGTGGCAATATAACAAATAACCGCGGTGAGGGCGAGGTGCTGAGTTTGAGGTAGGGTGGTATGGTTTGAGGTAGTGGTATAATATAATATCATGGAAAACATGGAGAAAAATATTTATATAGAATGGAAACAAAAAGAAAATCAGAGGATCAGATTTGGTGGGGGACAGTCTATTATGGTATTTCAGAAGACGATATCAAATCTGAAAGTTTCTGGTGTGATCTCAATGATACGGGTTTTTGGTGATCGTGTGTTTTCCTTTTGATAAAAAGAAAGCACTGGCTTTTTCGAGATTATCCAGGACTTCAAATCAGCATGAAAAGGAGATTTTGACAAAGAAAACCCTATTGAAAGAATTCTTTCATGATAGGCAGTAGTTTTTAGCGTTAATGGATAAAAGTACGGTTAACATATTAGCAACATAAAAAGACCATTTTTGCCAAGGGAAAATTGGTCAAAACTCTCGAATTACACTAACGGCATTGATAAAAAGAGGTCCTCTTGTCCTAGGACCAAAACCTAGCGAATGACCTCTTTACATATTTTTAGCACCGACACACGAAGTCCTGAGAATCACTTGTAGGATATTTTCGGACGTAAATTTACTGATTAAGGTAAGTATAATATACAGACCAAAAAGTAGGTTTTCCTCACATCTTTTTAGTATATTTATAGACACTAAAAATCCACCATGAATTCAGTTGATTTTATTTACAAAATCCAAGTATAATACTGGTAGAGAGCGAGAGAACTTAATTAATTATAAAGTGGAGGAATTAAATGTCAGCTGGAGATTAGTATTTTTTGATGACATTCGGCACGACGACACGAGTCGTGAATTTTGGAGCGCAAGGGAGCTGCAAAAGATTCTGGGATATGCGTTGGGGTAAAATTTCAGAATGCTATCAAACGAGCTCAAAAATCGTTTTGTGACAAGTGAAGTAACAAAAATATTACAACATAAATGATCATTTTCAGACATGGGAAAAATGATACGGGCAGGAAAAGGTGCAGAACGTGACCGTTGTGGATTTCGAGCTATCTAAGTACGCCTGTTATCTTATAGCTCAAAATGGCGATCCAGATCAAACCAGAAATTGCACAAGCACAAGCTATTTTTAATATTCAGACTTTTAGGCAGGAACAATTCCAGTCGATGTCTGATGAGGAGAAAAGTCACATGTACGTACGCAAGTTATTAACAATAATAAGACGCTGTTCGACTCTGCAAAATCTAGTGGCGTAAGGAATTTTTGGAAAATTTAATGATGCGGGATATCGTGGGCTTTACGGTATGAACGCTAAGGAGCTTGCTTTAAAAAAGAATCTTGGAAAAGATAAGATACTTGATAGGGCTGGGACAACCGAACTGCGCGGCGAATCTCTTCCGTATCGCTCAAACAAATGACAAGCTACAGAATGAGCTAGCAAGTCGGTAAAACAATTGGCGAACGTAAAAGCGGACTCAATACATTTCATGATCGGTGAGTGCAGTGAGACAGACTATAAAAAGACATTGGAACGATGCTAGAGAACCTTCCACCAGAGGTTCATATTAAGGAAATTGAGGAAGAAAGTTGGTAAAACTTGAGGAGAGTCTCGATATGAAAACTTAGTGAGTCTACTAAATAGTTTTTCTTCATAATAAGATACTTTCATGCAGTGGTTAATGTCATCTAACTTAAAAGCCCCCGAATCCCATAACAGTAGGACTTTAGAGGTAGGGCGAGCTCCTATATAGGAAAGATCACCGGTGGACAAAAGTCACTTTTGTTAGCCACAATGGAAACTTGGACCAGCTATCTTGTAAACGACAATACGAGAGATGCCATTGGTTGTCAAGGTAGAACTAGCCAATACGAAGTCTAGCTATGATATTCTAGAAAGTCTTAATTGATCTTTCTATGGTTTCGCTTGATAACTCCATAGCCGCTCGTTTGCACGCCAGTATCACCGCCGTAGATCTCCGGTGGTAGCACTATCACCTAGGGTGGGTCTCGTGCAGAAGTGTTTTAAAGCACTTGCAGGACGTTTTGGACGTAAATTTACTGGCTAGGACAAGTGGATCCTACCAGACAGAAGTAGGATTATCTGCATTTCTTTTTCCATGCCGTAAAGTCATATTGTTTACAATTTTAATAGTCCAGTATCATGTCAGTAATTCCACAATAGAAATGCCACTCAAAATCCACCTCATGAATGACAACTATGCCGAAGCAGAGGGTGGATTTTAATATATTCTAGCATGAAGTCGTGATAATTGTCTTTCAAATGGAATATAATTACTAGAAACATTAATAATCTACGATAGTAGAAATTATTTTTAATTATTAAACAGAATTAGATGAGGATTTAAATTATTCAGATCATTTTTGACATAAAATACCACGGCGAAGCAGTGGCTACACTCTGAAGCGGAGTTGTCTAGAATCTCCCGCCAGGGACTTGGACATACATACTATCATGATTCAGAAAAATAAAACTCTCCTAGTCCCGAAACATATCGGGGAGGTTTTAATGTTATATATTATCATTGGAAAACATGGTGTCAAGTAAAAATTAAGCGCGGTGACTGCTGAATTTTAGAATCCAGTGTGAGGATACTAATCTCCGAAGGATATTAATATCCGGAACGACTACAGTGCAGTCACAAATGCAAGGAATCCAGCACGACACCGGCAAGATTTGGGATGATGAGAATGTAGTCCTTTTTGGCTCCTTAGTCCAGCCGTAAATAACCCAGATGAGACATGAGATTGAGGCGGTGAGAGGCTGCCATGGTTGCGCTTTATTGCCGGCGAGATTAGCGAGGATTTGTGGGATGTAGGTTATAAAGACAGAAAACCCGATAAAAGCTCCGATTGATCCGACGATAGTGTTGATGTTTGTTCATAATTTGCTCCTTAAAGAAATACCTAATATAGTTTTAACTTATCTTAGAGAGTCGTAAACTTTATTTTCCTTATATTTCTGAAGTGTTGAATTCTTAATGCCTCAGATAATCATATAAATCAAAGATAAAAGCTAACATGTAAGCAAATATATCAAATATGAAGTTATAGACTAATCGCATCATGTTTATTTATCAAATTTTCAACATAGTCATTATTTTTATCATAAACAAAAGTTATATGCTCGGTTCATTAAGTTATTCGATATTTCATACAATCTATGACTATAGTAGATAGTATACTTTTCATCAATAACGTCATATATAATATCACTTCTCTTAGATTTGATTATACCAACCATCATATCAATCGCCCATTTGTTTTTGTTTTTGCAGAAGCTCATAAAGTGGTTTTTAGGATCCTTTTTTGCATTTTTATTTCCATTGTCTATTTTTCCAGGAAAATTAAACCAGTCTATCAGCATAGTACTTAAATATAGGCTGGTTGTTTTCTAAGAAGACCATAATAAATAAAAAGCTTTCCTCAATAGATTCCATAAACCTCACATTTTTCAACAGGATTCTTTTTGCTTTATTTTTGTCTCTCTCTAGAATATATGTCGTTAATAAACTAGATACTATTCCAGTTACGACTGAAACCATAATATTTTCCATATCTGCCTATCCTATTTTTGTAAGCCTTGATACTTTTATGCTCCTTAAGATTATTTTTCATTGGTTGTCGTTAAGCTCTTTCTCTAATGAATAAATTTTTCTAATATTATAATAGAGACTAGAGCTTAGTATTGTTTTCTCTCCAACTACTGCCGCAAAAGGCAATGCCATAGATGCCATATAATTGTCCTAAGATTATATTAGATAGAATAATTGATATACCACCTTATCAATGAAAAACTGTATCTTTTGGTTACCGCTAGTAACTAATATTTGAACCCAAGGAAATTATTAATCATTTACTAAAATAAATTTGTAGAACAAGCGGAAATAATAATTATTGAATATTCAGCATAACTACTACCAAACATGATGTAAACAATAATATCTTTTAAATAGAACAATGACTATACTTATGAGTAAGAAAAATTAAACAAATCGGGATGCAAATAACATACAACGTCAGAGAAATTGTTTTTAAATTTAGCACTATTATGCGGATAAATTGTTTTTGTGAAATTAGTGCAAAACATTGTTAATATAAAAGAATTTTACTAATAGCGGGCATATACACCAGTAGTCGCTGAGGATGCAATAATTCCTACTACAGTCACTCCAAATCCACTAAAAATTTTAATTAGTGCCGCAGAAGCAAATAGATACTACATCATTTAATTCATGCAGAATATCTTTAATACTAGAGATCCTAAATTTAGTCGATATTTTTCTGCAATATAGAGACTGATTACACTGGATATCATCCAAGTTATCGAATAGAAGAAACAGTAGAGATATAAATTCTCGTTCGTTTTTACCAAAATAAATATCAACAGGACAGAAATAATTCTCGCGAGTGACATTAGCGATCGTAATAAACTTCATGTCCTGTTTGCCTGAAAAAGCCATGTTAATTGAAAAGTAGTGCCAAGAATCATTGTTGAAAGTAGCAATATACTAATATACGTCTTGAGCTCAAATTTTTGAGATAAAGGCAATAAAATTTAAAGATAATAATAGAAAACAATACACAACAATAACCTTGCAGAGATAATATTATTAAATGTTCTATTCAAATCTTTATCTTTTTCATCTAATGACACCTTTCTTGACCCCGATAGTCCAAATCCGTACTCAACCAAAAACTTGTAGATAGGTTACCCAGTTTAGAGCAATGAAAATACTCCATACTCTTCTGCTCCAAGGATTGCGTAATATATGGGATCGTTAGAATAGGTATTACCGTATTAACTAGTTGTAAAACAGTAAGCCAAAAGCCATTTTTAAAAACTTTGGATTTTAGAACATTATTAATCTTTTGTCTCTTCATCAAGTCCCCTCTTTTTACTTACCGTAATAATATTTAACAATAGCATCAACTATTCTTTTTGAGGCATGACCATCACCGTATGGATTTGAGGGTGACTCATTTTATCATATAATTCCTTGCTAGATAACTAACAACTTGGCCTGTTGATAGATATTCTCCGTATTAGTGCCAACAAGTTTTAGCGTTCCTGCCTCATCCCTTCTGGTCGCTCAGTTGTATCTCTTAGAACCAAAACTGGTTTACCAAGACTTGGGGCTTCTTCTTGCACTCCACCGCTGTCAGACATAATAAAATAACATTTATTGATATAGTTATGAAAGTCCAGAACTCTAATGGCTCAATTAGCCCTAATACGATCATGTCCATCGAATATACTATGTGCGACTCCCTAACTCTTGGGTTCATATGGATAGGATATAGGACTTTAACATCTTTAAACTCATCGACATCGCGTATGGCAGTAAAAGATATTTCATTGGACCCCAAGATTCTCTCTTCGATGTGCCGTTACGATAATTAATCGTTCATCGTTTTTTAACCCACTCTAGGGTCAGAAGATGTATAATCATTTTTACTGTCGTAGACATAGCATCAATAGCTGTATTGCCGGTAATGAATATTTTTCTGTCATTAATATTCTCCAATAATAGATTTTGACGACTAACTTCGGTTGGAACAAAATAAAGATCTGTCATGCGATCGACCATCTGCCTATTCATTTCCTCTGAAAACGGAGCTATATTTGTCGTTAGATTTCTTAATCCAGCTTCCACATGACCAATAGCAACTGATTATAAAAATGCTGCCAATGCACCCTGCGAATGTTGTAGTAGTATCACCATGCACTAAAATAATGTCAGGTCGAGATTGCTTTATCACATCATCTAAACCAGATACTACCTTCGCCGTAATGTCACTTAGTGTTTGACCCTGCTTCATAATATCCAAATCAAAGTCTGGTTTAATATTGAATGTGAAGAACCTGATCGAGCATCTGCCTATGTTGTGCCGTTACGCGAGACTATGCTTTCAATTTCTTCCCTCTTCTCAATTCATTAACCAAAGGAGCCATCTTAATTGCTTCTGGTCTTGTCCAAAGATGCTCATTACTCTAATCATCATTATTTATATCCTCCACAATATTAGTATCTATATTTGTTTCTGTTGGACAAGAATATAAACATTCTCGCCAACACTGACCCCGATATTTCTTAAGTATTTTATACAGTTATAACTACTATTTTTGTATAAGAACATTAATTTCTTTATTCTTTTTAACTTTCATATTTTTCCTTTTTAGTTATTATGATTGATTATTTTTACGTTAACTACGCTCTAATCTACATGTCTACAAATGTATTTAATCTCCACTACCAGCTCGTAGGCTACGATACTATAAAAATAAAAATGGATAAATATATAAACTATATATATATCTAGACTTTGAGTTAATATTACTGTAATAAATGTAAGAAGAATATATTTTATATCAACATTTTTTGACCTTGTCTGCAATTCTGCAGCAACCACTAATCCTAATATAGCCAGTATAAATCCAAGTACCCCAAAATTTGAGATTGTCATTTCATACAAGGATGGTGTTGTACCAGCTGGTAATTTATTAATCTTAACTCCAGTAGTGAACTAGTCAAATACATGTAGTGAGGTACGGTTTTTGTGGCTATAATGACCTAGGAACTAATTGAAATAATAAACCGATAAATGTCTGGGCTCTATGGTCTCAAAATTCTCATCCTTAATTATCTCCTTATCAATAGTGTATTTTATAACATCATCCTCTTCCAAAAATCGACTCTTAACATGTCGTATACACTGAGAGATTGACGTGTCCTTAGCGGCTTTACGGTAGTTAAATAAAATCCCGAAAAAGCAATAGGCCGGCAAGCGTAAGAGGGAGCTTTATAGATTCTCTCCCTTTTTAATTTTGATAGGTCTGAGTTTGAAAGATAAAAAGTACTGCTATTATAATATTTGCAATAATGAACCTTTTCCCACGATCCATATGATAAGCAGATTATAGATATAAAAATAGCAAGTTGTTTTCGCTCTTCTTTTTCCGTTAAAATATATGCCGTATGAAAAGAATAGACTAAGAAAAATAAAGTGCAATTAAGATTGTAAAGTAACTTGACCCGTCAATATCAAACCCTCTTAGAGATTGAGTTCCGTAAGATAAATATTTTTCATATGTTCCAGATAAAAGTAATAAATAAAAAGGCAATGATGCAATCATTAAACTTAGGAAATTACCCTTTAAAAGCTAGGTGTGTCGGATTATACAGATTTTTCCTTTTTGTATAGTTGTTAGAGTATATCTGCAAGATATTAAAGATAATAATATATATATCATATAAAGTGGACACGCTTTTTATCTGTCATACTAGGAATGAATATTTTGCTACCAGTAAACCGCCTCATATGTAGGAATACCAACCAAGTAATTCAATAAGATTGGCACTACACAGAACACAAAGACAATACCTATAACAAAAATTTACTATAGACGTATCAAAACAAATTTTCTTAGACGACCTAAAAGGCACAGTAAAAATCCATACACTACCAATATCAAGAAATGTTGCCGTAATTTATTTGTCCATACTATTAAGTAATTCTTTCATTGTTTCTAAATTATCCACGGATTCAAAATATGCATTTTCCGAAAAAGTAATTATATATACCTCCATCTCCGAATAACATCGTAGATTTTATCTTTAGAGCTCTATACACTTGCCGGCTCCTGCATTATCTATCGTATTTCTTAATCCAGGAATATTATTTCCTATCATAGGAATTCCAAAGCCACCATATTCAAAAAATCTTGTTAGGTGCACAAAAGGCATTATTTAATGTCGTAGGACGATAGAAGAATTCCAAACTTTGCATAACTTATGATTTCTAGGATGTAATGGGGCAGGAATGATGAATAGAAAAACTGTGTTTGAATATATATTACTTTATCATAGCTATTAAATTCATCTATACCAATCAGAACAAGTTTATATCTACTGTTGAGCATTTTTGAGTGCATATGCTACTTCTACAAGTTCTTCCGTATTCTGTAGATAACCCTGATAAATAATAATTTCTTCATTTTTATTTGATCTATACACTTTTTGTAATATCTGAGTGTAGGAGTAACCCTTCTTGTAGTAATTTGATTAAAAAGGTTTGTTAGGAAAGACATGGAAGCTCCCTAAGTGAGAACCATTTTTCTTATTAGATATGCCCTTGTTTCCTCACAACAGGTAACCCTAAGTGCATTTTCAAGAATCCCATGAGTAATTTAAGCTTTATGGGTGAGCTGTCTAATAATTCAAGGAGGCTTACTATGTATTTCCTCTTTCTCAATAACCCCTTCATTGGAATAACAGTCTCCCGCATTACCAAACCAGAAAATAGATGTCGTCTGCTATTATATTCTTTTAATATTTCTATATAAATCTATTCTAAATTTAATCCAACCTTTTTAATTTATTAATTTTTCCATAATATTCATCTTTTTATATTAGATACTTTTTGCATTTAATACCCTCTGATTCTAATATTTGAATTGTTTTCATCACCAAGTTCCATAAAATACCTCTATATCGTACCCTAACCTCTTTATTATTCTAATTTGAGAGACACATGGTGGATAAAAATGTAATTTAGATTTAACTATATATATTATCTTCATTTATTTTACCCTCTCTAGAAGATGTTTGTATAATTTGTAGAGATCATTGGCACTATATTTAATATCATACTTATAAAAAGTGCTTTCTCATTTTTCTTTCGATTCGTGTCAGCTGAAGAAATCATTTTTACACCAGTTTTTCGACATTATCAATACCGATCAAATCGCAATGGTTTGTGATTTTAATTTCTTCCGATATGTTACTAGATAAGATACACTTAGCCCATTAATCTGCGCCTCAATACCGGCGATAGGTGAGACCTTCATAAACAGATGGCATAATAAATACATCAAATGCCGAATAGTATTTATAAACTCATCAACGGAACCAAGTAGTAGTATTTGCTCTTCTAATTGCTCGTCGAATATTCTAACATACTCATCGAGGATTACCGCTTCCAAGCCAAAGGATCTTACATTTCTTTTTATCCGTCTTTAACTTTTTGCTATCTCAATAATGAAGTCAGATAGCTTCAGTTACTCTCCCAACTACCCCAACTATAGTTGTATCGTTTGATATTTTAAGCCCATTACGTATTTTCATTCCGGTACGTATCATTATAAAAATATTTATGCAAATTAATGGCATTATTAATTATATGAAATTTTTATTTTTAAAAGTCATCTCTCCTGCCGTATTAGAACGCAAAAGACATTAGAATAAAATATATTAATTAGAAAAGAACTTATTCCTGAATCTTAATAGAATACTATCTCCGTTCCGAGATGTGTGACTATGAAAGATTCTAATTGGAACTCTATTTTTCTTTGCATACATACACTATAGAGCATTACTGTTAAAAACATTTGAATGTAGTATGTCGTACTGGTTCTCTTTAAACAATTTTTAAAAATAAGATCATTCTAATTGGATGACGAAGCTGAAGGCATAAAATATATATTGCTTCTCTCACTAATTTCTTCGTAATAAATAGAGCCAACATCACTTACCACTAATAGATTCATTTGAATATCACTATACTTAATAAGCTCCCTATAATAGTTAATGACAAAACTTGTGACACCACTTGCAACCCGCATATTTTTACTACGAATAAGTATTTTTATGTCTTTTTCCATCTTAAATAATAGGTCCTTTTTGATATTGTTTTCTACTCTTTGTTAGTAAGTATCCTTCAAACAGACGAAGGTCTTCACTTGTAGTTATTTTTAATATTAGTCTGATTACCTTTTGAAAAAGAAAATTGGTATCCCTAATTCATACATAAGAGTAGTTGTGTGCGGTTCTATCTTATCCAATATATCTTTTTCCTCAGCCTTCCTATACATATCTCTATTAATGAATATTTAAAAAGTGTGTGGACTTGACATACATGCAATAGTATTTCTATCTATATATTTTAGTGATTTTTCTCCATCGTTTGTTCCACACAATAAATAAAAAGGCATAGTTGAAATTGCATTTCCTTTTTCATTGCATACCCTAATTGAATCACTAATGTATCATTAGTAATAAATGGGCTTGCTCAAAATGTATAATCAGATTATCGTTTTTGACTTGCAAGATCCTTAAGTCCTCTTAGGCCATTTAAGACAGAGTGTTGAAAAATCTTTGCCACCAGTAACTATTTTCTTGATATACCCTCTCGGTGACTATATTATTTAAATAACCTTCATATCCTTTTACGCAGACCACTTCTATTAGGTCCAATTTCTTCATCAAATACCTCTAAGGTATAATCGATCACGGCCTTCCTGAAAACTTTAATGGATTGCTTTGGAATATTTGCACCTACTCTAGAACCTACACCACGCCAAAATTATAGCGATATTCTTCATATTATTTCTCCGTATATGCTTTTATTGCATCATCTATATTATTCTACTAGATAGTTATAAGATGTGAAAGAAAGAAGAATCCATCATCATCCCCAACTGAGCCTTTATAGAGACCCCAACAAAACCAATATGAAGCTTGAAATAATTGATTGTCCCAATAAATGCTTTGAGTTCATCTGAATTTGGCTTCCTTAAAGTATTCATTTATAAATACGTTTTCATTTTCTGAGTATTCATATCTAGTAATAATTCACACAAGTCATTTAGCGATCATTTTTAAGCTCAGCATACTCCCAGTCAATTAGGTTATAACTCCCCTCTTTTGTCGCAATAAAGTTTGGGTCATATACATCATTATGACATACAGTTAACTCTATATTATTCTTTTTCTTTCCTTTTTAATGCAGAGTTTATTTTCTTGACTAGATATGAGCTCCCCAAACTCCTTATATAGGTTGCCCTTTGTTGAGCACGCTAAATCTATCAGCTTTATTCCTTCTGTATAATTATCAAAACTTTCATATCATCAGTTGGTTTAATATTATGAACCGCATGTAGATACTCCATAGCTTTACTCAATTGGTGGTTATAACAAAATTACATTTCAATAATATATATCTATATAGTTTGATATTTTTCCAGCCTGAGTCGTCCATATATATGAATGACTTATCTAGGCCAATATTTTGTAGCCTCTTCCTGACACTCATTTCCGTTTTTCTATCAACAAGATTGTCTGAGTTTCCTCCTGGATGACGATACACGAATGTTTTTGTTCGCGGTGAATTTAAACGAAACATTAGTCAAACCAGCCTGGATAATTGAAATATCACTAATATCATTTGGTTTGCATTTTAATATTTTACAAAATATTTTGCAACTATTTCCGAGTCTACATTGAGAAGAAAAATCACTCATCAAATTTTCTTAGTTCATCAATAGTATCAAACTCAACACATCATTATTGTCATAGTTCTTTGAAAATAATGTTAATTCGTTAATATGTCTTGCGTAAAACTCTTCCCGAAAACATATTGGAGATTCCAAAGTCATCAATCTCGTTAACTAAATATTCCTTAAATTTATTTGAGAAGTTTTTGTTGAAATAAGCATGGCCTATCATCATATATGAATTACTCCCACCAACCACTGACATGATGAAATAACATTAGCATCCGTAATTTTATAGAAAATTCCTAAAAAGAACCGCTAAGGTACGATGTAGCACGGTGAGATATATTAGGACCTATTTTCATTCAAAAATGGATTTTTCACAAAATAGTGGTCAGCGCAGCATATAAACGAATCATTAAAGATAGTCCTTTGCAGTGAATATTGAGTATATTTTCCATATTTTCCAAAAAGTATTATTTATCAATAACTTAACTGTGGAAATTTCTCTTCAAGATAAAAAGAATTTTTCCTTCATGTAACCAACTACAATAATAATTTCATCTATGCCGGCTTTCAATTAATTGATTGATTTGCCTCTCAATTAATACTTCTCCTTTTACGACAAATAGTCCTTTTTGGCTTTTTCATAAGTAAATGGAGCAAATCTATTTGACTTTCCAGCCGCTAATATAATCGCATTTTTTCTCATTTCCCATCCTTCTCCCATGCCATGATTTGATGATTTCTTCTTTTCTAATGGTGGCATCTTCATAAATCTCCATACAATGTCTTAAGATATGAATCATAGTCCTTGAGACCACTAATATCTAAGTGCTCGAATTTATAGCGCGTTAAATTACTTATGGACTTTATATGGTTTTCTCTTTAGTATATCGGAGTTGATAAGACGCTTACAATATCTGATTCTATATCGGCGTAACGTTTAACTAACTTGTTATATCTAATTGATATTCGCTATAACCTAAAAACATTTTGCTATAAATACTAGGAACTTCTTTACTTTTATATGCTTAACCTTGCTCGGTATAGAAAAATCTGTTAGACCAGATAGTAATAGCGACCTAAGTACTACGCATTTCTGTAGAAATATTTTCCTCGTGATTTTATTTCTAGGAATTTTGTCCAACGGAAAAACATCAACCCATAATCCATATTTGATTTTGTGTCCATCATTTTTACATACGTATTATTATTGACAACTTTAGCAAAAAGGATAGTAGAGTAAACTGCTATCCCTAATAACAGATAAGGAGCTAGACGAGAATGTGTTTATAAATTTTTCATATTGATCTCTGCTCATACAAATATCAATGTCGTCATCCCATGGGATATATCCGCCATGTCGCACGGCGCTCAACATCGTTCCATATCCAATAAAATATTGAATATGGTTTTTCTTACAGAATTTATCTATATCCTCAAGTATACTTAACTGTATTTTTCTGATCTCATCTTTTTAGCATTTTTGTGATATTAAAACCAGCAATATTACATGAGTCTAATATATTCATTCTAATGCCTTAACAGAGTTCTTAATATTATATTTATTAGAGGTTTTTCCAAAGATTAAATCTTTTTATATTGATTTTAAATAAATGATCTAATAAAATACCAGGTCTGTCTATAGTGGTCAAGTATGAATTATTATTAATAATAATATCTGTTATTTTTATCCGAAAACACACACGGTAATCCGCAGCTTGCGCCTCAACGCCGACAACCGGTAAACCTTCTAAAGACTCGTAAACAGAAAAACGTCCATTACTGAATATAACTTATTAATATCATCACGTTGGCCGAGAAAGAGTACAGGAGTCTTTAAGGCCTAGTCTTTCAACTTTCTTTTTAATTTCATCTTCAAGCGGACCAGAGCCGACAAGCAAAAGTTTTGAATCTGGATTCTTCTATGATATTCCTTAAAAACATCGACTAGAAAAATTGTGATTCTTCTGCTGGACGAAACGACCAACATGGCCGATCACGACAGTATTGTCTTTGATTCCCAATTCTTTACGGAGCTTCTTTTCTAGCCACTTCATCAAATTTGAAATTTATCAATATCAATAGCATTATGAATAATTTTCACTTCACCACGATCAAAAAGCTTTTATTACCAAAAAGATAGCGACCAGCAAGTTCAGAGCAGGCAAAAATAATCGTGTAGCATAACGCTTACTGAATGGACGCAAAATATTTTTGATTAAATTACGCTTCCATTCTTTTGGATTGCTGGTCGAGGTGACTATGTGAAATGCGGATCGGCACGCCAGCTTTTTGGCAGCGTAGAGCGGAAAAACTGAGAGAGTATTAATATTCGAATGTACGATGCGGTATTGATAAATAACTTCTCTAAAGATTTTAGATATTTTGGAAGATTCTGGTATTTTTGGAACAAGAAAAACTCGGCCACCGAGCTTTTTAATTTCATCATACGGAATACGCGTGGAATCTTCGTCACAAATAAAAATCAAACTGAACCTTTGAGTGGTCGAGATGACGATAGTAGTTCATAGTAACTGACTCGACACCACCACCAACCCATTTGCCCACAATCTGGGCAACAATGATTAGTTTTTCTGTACTTCTTTACTCCACCTTTTCGCCTTTATCTCTCAAATAACTTCTACCTATCATACCTTATTTTTGACAGTTTGTCAATTTGCTGTGGTAGTGGATATAAATAAAAAGAGAGTCTTTGCTCCCTCTTTGAGACTTATGGAATTACTTACCGGATTTGCCGTTCGGATTACCGCCGGTTTGCCGGGACCGCCAGCATTATTGCCGCCAGTATTTTTCCGCCAGCATTATTCCCTCCAGTGTTATTACCACCCGTACTATTGCCAGGACCACTGCCATTGCTTCCACAGCATCGTCATCGTCGTCTTCTTCGCCGCCGTCTTCGCAATCTTCGTCCTCGTCCTCATCTTCAATCTCGTCCCCATCCCCTTCGAATCTGGGGTCGTCGGCATCGAGATTTTCCTCAGCCGCAAACAGATCATCTGCCAGCGCCTCGTCAATCTCGATGGCCCTGACTAGCGCCATTTCTAACCCTGACGACATAGGCGCAATCAGGTCCAATCTCGCCATTGGCGCGCCGAATTACGTCGACTTCGTCACTGGTCTTGCAGGCATCGAGGATCCGCTTGGAGTTGGCATAGAGATGGCGATCGATTTCAAAACCAACCCCAGGCAGACGAATCCCCTCCTCCAGACTCTCCGCGTACTCCTCAAATTCCTTTTAAAACTGTCCAATCTCCGAGTGACATCAAATAACAACTTCCTGGCCTCTTTCTGATTCTGTGAACAATATTGGCGGTAGTTCTCCAGAAAAGCGGCATATTCAAAAGCTCGACCACAAAATTGAAAAACTCACTCTCCTCATCGTAAAATGAACAAAAGTAGGTAACACAGTCGCCGGCCGAGATGTTCGGAGACTTACTATAGCTTTAACAACTTGATCTCCGGCATTGACTTAAAGTTCTGATGGGCGCCAAGCATCGCATTGAGACTGCGCTCAATATCAAAAAGCCTCGTCTTTGCTCCCCATCATGACCACCAGCGGAATCTGACACTTGACCGCCTGAAGCACACTGACGAAATTGCCGACCAGCTCCACCTTCTTCTTGACGATTTTGCCAATGGTCTTAAAAAGCGCTTCTCGTACATCACAGTTGCATTATTCTCGTTCATCTCTTTCATAAGAAAACTGCAAGGTTCCATAAGTTTTAAATTACCTTGCAGATAGCAACACTTATATTAAATCATATTTAACGAGGAGAACAAGGATAAGCATGAAAAAGAGGGAGAAAAATCTCCTCTCTACTCACAGGTTGGAAAAATCAAAATCAGATATTGGGAATTTTGATCTGACATTAAAATTGGATCTCGAAAATATTAGCCGGACTAGCGATCAGAAGTTGATGATTTTACTTGCCTGCACGAAAAGTCTTCCAGTTCTTGGCGGAAATAAAGTACCCTTTTCATCACTTGTGGAGCATGATTCGAGAATCTTTTTGCCAGGATTGAAGTAGCGGAAATAGACGTGAAGTACTGAATCTCGATCCTCGGACCTGTCAGTAAACTCTTCTGCTTCACCCAGGTCTCGCCCGAACTTCTCTCTGAGGGTATTAATTCTATGCGCCCCATCACTAAGTTCTTTTTGATGTTCATGCTTACTTCTCTAGCAGCCAGTAGTCTTGATGTATCATCAATACGGCTGCCATGCGACCTCCGCACATTTGCAAGTCTAGCCAGGATCGGAAGAACATCTTCATTAAAAAGTAGGTCACTGCAGGCGCTAATAAATCTCTCTCCTTATTACAGAAGTGAGAAAATGCTTCTTGTACCACACGGGTCGCCATCATATCCGGATCGTTCTGATTATAGTATTCGATCAGGCCAATTTCGGGCATTCTGCGGGTGGCAACAAAGAGCTTAAAATCTCAGCATAATCATCGTCAATGTACTGCTTTACCTCCGTCAAAGTCTTGGCCTCTCCAGCGATCATAGTCGGGCGGACCTGTGTAATCTCCTTGGTATAGATAGCCGTGAGCTTCGGGTCTGCCTCACTGTCTGCGACGGTGATTCTGACCAGATGTAAGAATTCAATAACCGTCTCCATAAAATCCAGTTTGGCACTTCATGAGATTATCGATGCCTCCGAAGTAGTTCTTGCCAACCGTCTGAACATAGTTTTTCATGATTCAAGTTGTTATTCATGCTCCCCTCAGAAAACTAGTCTTCCGCCAGTGTCCTTCCCTGTGAGTTTTAAAGGTCTCTGCGGTTGCAACTGTATATTATATAATGTATTAATATATTGTCAATTCATGAAAAAGAGGAGAAAAATCTCCCTCTTCCACCCACATGAAATGCTGCCAGTTATCTGACCTGTTTCTTATCTGACCTGTTTCATCCACATAGCAAGAGTGCCATCTTTTTCAAGACGACTGAGCATATTGCGATACGACGGCGTAAAGATAATATCCTCTTCACTGCTCATCTCGCAGGCTTTTTGCCACCTTACGGTAATAAATACCATAGAGGTAGACAAGCGACTTCATGCTCGAGCCTGCAACCGTCTTGTTGTCTTCATCCACCGAGAGCAAGTCATCGAGAAAAAGTCTTACTGTTTTCCTCTAACGAAAGTAAGTCATCCAGAAACATCTTCTTGATTCTGTCGATCTTGCGGATCTCGTTACTGAAGATGAGAGACTCATAGCTGTTGTCTCCTTCAGAAAGCCTCAAGCTCGCAAGATATTCGAACTTATAGGTAAACTCGAAGATTTCCGGACTGTGGATCAGCTTGCCATATGCAGTGACAAGCTCCTTTTCTTTGTCGCAGAAACTGCAAAACATCTGCTGAGTGCTCGACCACCTCAATATTCGGATGCTTGGCGCAAAAATTCGATCATCTTGACTTCCGGCATCTCGCAGAGAGATGCATAGAGCTTGTAGATCCGCCCATAGCACTCGTCAAAGAAGAGCTTTTCAACGAGGTGACGCCTCAAAGTCCAGATTACCAATCTGGGCCTTAACGAAGGTGGATTCCTCGTTGCTATCAGGCTCCGATCCGTTTGCCTCGTCAGCGACGATTGACTTGATGTAGATGGTCCTCCTTGCCATAGGTGACACCCAGAATCGAGGCCTTCTCATCAACCAGTTCGCCGATGAAGCGCAGATGCTTGATCATCGTTTCCGCGAAGACAAGTTTCTCGTGCAGAAGTGTGTTTTACAGTAGTGAAGAAGTTGCGTTCAACTTCCATCCCCATTGCCTTAACTGCGTTATCCATGTTTTCCCTTTTCTATGAATAAGTTTTTGCAAGGTTTTCCTGTGGGTTTTAAAGAACCTTGCAAATTACAACTGTTCATATTATATAACGTATTCATATATTGTCAATGCTGTACAGGGGTGGTGAGAATGTCCATTCTGACGTGGTGCCTGATTTGAAAGTTACAGATTTTTGTTGAGGGTTAGTAGTGTCTGTTTTCGGTACCTGCAGATCTTTTTGTTTTAGATTATAATTCACCATAGAAAAAGGAGGAGTAAAAACTCCTCCTTTCTTGAAACTCATGCGACTCAAATCGTCTTGGACGTTAGGCTGTCTTTAAGGCATAGCCAACCCGTTCAATCAGATTACGCGGCGTAACCGGTCTGTGAGAGGTTATTTCAATCCCTTCACAAAGTTTGTTTGCCTCGTAATCGCCTTTTTCGGCCAGTCTTTTAAATTCTTCATACTAGTCATCTTCAGAGAAATCGAGTTTGGATGTTGGAGACCATCCTCGATTTTCTCGCAAAAGAAATTGACATATAAGTAGAATAATCGTCATGGTCGACCAGGCTGGACGCATTGAGTACCTGAACCAGGTTCCAGATATCTAAGACAATTTTGCAGGTTTCCTTTTCGTATTTCAGGAACCTGCCGTATGTCTCAGACATGCGGCTGAATTCAGTCACGGTTTGCGGGATTTTATAGTCGTTGCCGACTAAGTAGAGAGTCTTTTCCAGTCCCTCAATGATCCCAGCGAGTGGCGAAGCTCAATGAGCTTCTGTTCCGAACTGCTCGAAGCGATCGGGCTGCTCGGATGAATCGTGCGGATCAACAGCCAGTCGAGTTTCCGTGCAACCATAGGTTGCAAGACTGAAAGTATACGTCCTTGTAATAGGTCTGCATACCGCTCAGAATCTCGATGCTGTTGTCCGCCAGGCGCTTGGTGTTGGTAGTAATCAAGTTGAGGATCAGCTGTATGCTCGACCCAAGTGCCTTCTGTGCTGCCTTAGAACGTGTAACCTTCCCATATTTCCCTCCTTTGAGAAAAATGGTCGTCACAGATGTGACGGTGAGTTAGCATGAGTGTTTTGAGGTGCATCACCCATGCAAGTGACGACTGTATTATACCATTGTGCTTGTGTTTTGTCAAATGCCGCCCTAGACTAACATCTCAAGGTGTTGCACTTGAGGGATTAGAGTAGCCGCGGATCGGCGCGTAAAACACGAGATCGATGCGTTCACGGAAAAGCCGGTATATCATACATACTTCATCAAAGATTCTGATGATTGCGGGATCGGAAAAACTGTTTTGAATAAGAATAAATACGATAAAGACGATTAAGACGAGCATCGTATTCAGATGACGGTAAAAATCAACATAGACCCACTGCATTTTGGCATCCCAGATTTGTTTACGATAATTTTCTGTTTCATTGTGGGATAACATATTGCAAAACGGTATATCTTCAGCTTCCATGTCAAGTATTTCTGCAATTTGCACAATCTCGGCTTCTTTAAAGTAAAAATCCTCAAAGGCAAAACTAAGGTTTTGCAGTTCTTCCGCAAGATTTTTGCCATCATACAGATTTTGGGTAATTCTAATAGACTGCTTGATTAAGAGAAGCGCTTTGAGGGCATTCGCGAAACTCACCGTATGCCGATTTAAAAAACATGGTATTTCGTTTTCGTGTAGCAAGAGTCTTGATTTTTATAGTTTTGTTCACAATGCTGGCTGTTCTTAATATCAAAAAGCTAGCGCCGCCTCTTCTTTCTTGTGAATTTCACTAAACGATATCCGTGTAATAACCGCACCGAGTGGTGGCGACGCGAATAACAAAAATCCGTGAGTCCGACAATGTTGGTGGCGAAATCCATCGCCAGCTATGGGTCTCCTGAAATGCTACCATTTCTGGGCTCAGTTTGACTGCGTTTTTTTCTGTTGAAGGGCCAGATTTTCTTGAAGCATGACCATAAGTTTCCGATGTTCGACTGTAGTTTCTCAAAAGATTCCATATTCCCCTCCTATTCCATGTTGAACAACAAAAAGGTTGCAGTAGTTTTAGCATGAGTTTATTAAAGATCTTCACCATGCTAGGTAACGAATATATCATACGATATTTTCTCTGTTTTGTCAAGAGAAGGAGAGGTAGCAATAAAGTCAGCAAAAAGAGGGAGAAAAATCTCCCTCTTCGCTGAAAACTCATGCAAAGCACGAAAAGGTACTGCAGTAACAGGTCGGTGAACGTCATCTTTTTCGCCTGGGATATTGTTAAATATTTTTCACCCCAGGTGCCAAGACGCCCAATTCTTCCACCTTTACGCAGAGTTCGACACTCCGATCAAGAGGTTCAATGCTGAACCGGTGTTTACTCGATAGATCAATCAAGTCAAATGTAGCCTTATTGATTTCAGAGTAGAGGTCGTCCAGCTGTTTGCGCCATTCCTGAGATTTTTCAATCTTCTTCTTGAGAAGCTTAGACACCATGTGTCGAGCGATCAAAAACTTGGACGAAGTGAATATGCGATTCGTACTCCTCAAGAAACTCCCTTAAGGTGCCGTCGATATATTCAATCTGAGCGTTCAAGCTCTTCATGGTGACTGGGGCTATGATCTTATAAACCCGTTCTCGTTTGACGAAATGTCAACAAGGTGATCAAGGTTTACTGACAAAACTCCACCCAGCGAATAGTGGTCTCCAGATTTTCAACTGCGCAAGGATTCTGCTTTCTTGCGTCAGCCTCAATCATGGATCGGTGATCCTGGATGAATCTGGTCAGCTCTTTGCTGAGCTTAGACTTTGCGACGATAATGGTCTCAGCCGCCTCAGCAAAACGATTGACAACTTCCTTCGTGACATTCAGGTTTTTCATTTTCTTCCCTTTCGAGAACAATTTGTCTGCAAGCATGAGTTTTAAAGTACCTTTGCAGATAGCAACATATATATTATACAATATTTTGTGCATTACGTCAATGTTGCCCCTGAACTAACATCTCATGTGCAATGCCTTGAGGGGTTAGAGTAGTATTACTTCTCGAATGTGCTTTTTTCGGGGAGAATTTTATCAAATGCGGCGGCGAGGGCGGCTCTGGTTTTTGCGGGTTCTTTCACCTCCCCATCATTAATGCAAAGGATGTGATATTTTTGAGACTCGACCATGCGGAAGATTTGTAGATTTTTGGTTTTCATCTTTATTTAGCATGGTGTGATGCGAAAAATTCGCGCTTCTTGGGATAAATTTGCCTTCAAGTAGTTGTGTAGTAAAAGATCAAATGTGAGACATCGCGGTCTGAGCGGAAATGATGCAATGAAGTTTCTTTCAAAATCTCTTCATGTTTTCGCCAGACAGTCTCAAACGTTGATTTTTTATAAGAAATCGCACAATGTGGATCATAGAGAAGTGAGAATTCGCGCCATGGTTTGAGGAGAAAAATTTCTCAGGTTGAATATACCATATTTGATATTAAATGCTTTGGATCTGTGAGTTTTATAAAAATTACGCTTGTCGTAATCCTGGTTCACTAGCGCCAAATTATTCATTTGGATATATAGGGAATATATCACGGGACGGATTATTTATGAGGATATTTTCAGCAAAGAAAGCTCGTGGAAGTAGCTGAGTTTTTCCCTGATATTGACCTTCTTTGAAGAAATCTTCAGGGCGAGTTTTCCTTAGAAGATAAAAATCATCGTTAAAATAGACGAAGTTTTCCGAAAGCTCTTTGATTCTATGGAGATTATTTTTCGATGGTATGAGAATTGAAGGTAGGCAAAAATTCTTAGGGAATAAAAATCACTGTGGTGAATTATTTTTCAGTTTCGGATGGTCGGGATTTAGCCAGTCTGGAAGATGCCCGGCCGTGACAAAGAAGATACAATTAACCCATGGGGCGAATTTTTCAACGCCATGAAACCAATACTTGAGAAAATCAAAATCGTTGCGAAAACGTAGATCGCTTGAGTCAAATCTGGGTTTTTCGAGAGGGGGCCGACCTTCGGCGAAGGCTCGCTTCTCAGCGAGCCATTCCTCATCACTGCCATCAACCCAGGTGATAACAAAAATCAATTTTTGGAGTTTTATTTTGACTCATTTTTCTTCAACTCTTCATCAATCAGGTTTTTGAGATTCTTTTTAAAATCAGCCTCATTGACAGAATTGGTAGAGAATTTCTGACCATTCACAAAAATGGTTGGGGTTTCAGAGATCTTGACAAGCCTAGCGACCGCCATGTCGGATTTGACTTTTTCTTAACAGCTTCACTATTCATATCTTTGAAGAACTGTTCAGTGTTACCCTTTCTTGCCAGAAGCTTCCTCGAAATAGGTCTTGAATTTTTGATCACGTTTATCAGCATTAAGGTCTTCCCATTCAGATTGGTTCTTAAAAAGTAAAGTAGCAAAAAGGCTGCCAATATCCTTGCAGGGCGGCAGCGTTAGCAGCATAAGCGGCGGCGGTACCATTTTTGTGGTAACTCAAAATGAAGCTGCGGAAGATGAGGCCGACTTTACCTTTTTTATATTCTTTGACCACATCAGAGAGGAATGGAAAGGTAGTGGCGCAGCCCGGACACTGATAGTCTGCATATTCGATAATCATCACTTTTGCATCCTTGGCGACTTCAAAATTGTCACCGATATTGCCGTTACGCCTCATCTTTTCGATATATTTTGAGCGATCAAGGCTAGCGATCCACTGATCGTAGGCCTGATTTTGGTTGGAAAGAATAAAAACATAAAGAAAGAAAAAGCAATTACTAATGCGCTAATGGCAATGATAGGTAATTTTCTCATAAACCTCCTAGGAAATCTCGATTATTTCCATAATTTTTGTATAATATAGATATTAGCATATTTTAGCGTGTTTGTGGGCGGTGCGACAAAAAAACGGAGGTAAATAATGGACGAGCAAAATGCGGATCTCAATCAGCCATCAGGAATTTTTACGAGGAGAAAAAGGCTTTTTGAGAATTTTAAAAGGGGATGCGGAATTTTTTGCTAAACTTTCTAGTGTGATTTCGAAAATATTTGTAAAGAAAACTATTGAAGAGGATTCAGATTTTAGGGGCCAATGGACCGCAATATTTTTACTGATGAAAAAGAAGCGTCAAACCTAGTGAGACATGAAGCGACGATGGATGAGATTTCTGGGGAGGAGACTGCTGCTAGCGACGAACCTGAAAAAGAAAAACGAGGCTGAATTTGGACCTATACACAATATGGCCGAACACAGCGTAATGAATATTCATGGGAGCGAAGACAAGAAGAATAGCTATAAAAACTAGCGGCCAGCTGCCAGAGATTTTTCTATCCTGAAACTCCTGAAGATTTAGTTTGGTTGATCAAGAAGCTCCCTGAGGATATCCTTACAAGAGAGCAGAAACAGACCATTGCAGCGGCAATGTCTTTTGACGCGAAGACCGTAAAAGAAGTGATGACACCAAAAAGAAGAAGTGATTATTATTCACGAAAATGATTTTTATGGGGCCGCTCACCTTTGTCGAGGCTTTATAAATCCGGCTTAACTCATTTCCCTGTTGTGGGGTCGCTGGCGAAATTGTGGGCTGGATCCACACGAGAACTTTGTTTAGCTTAAGTGTCAAGGAAACCGATCGCGCCTCTGCTTTTCTTGATAAAAAACGTTTACTATATGAGTGAAAATTACACCTTGAAAGAAGCGCTGGCAGCTTTTGCACGCACGAGTTGTCATTTCTTTGTAGTGGTGGACGACCACGGCCGAGTGACTGGAGTGATGAGTTTCAAGAGTTGATTTCAATGATTGCCGGGGAATTGCCGGAGACGGATTTTGACCAGGATCAGGATCTGATGTCTGTCGTAAAACATGCTCGCGAGATCAGCGGAATGCACGCTTGACGACGTAATTAAAAATCAGTGACTAAGCTTTTAATGAGTTAGCCGAAATATTTTACAAAGACAATTATTTTAAGATAAAAAGAAAGAAATTAAATGAGCTTAAATACGATTCATAAAAAAAGACGAGCGATTACCGCGCTAGTTTGCACTGGCCTTGTGATTCTGATGGTAATAGCGAATCCGAATAATTACCAGAATAAAGCCCAAACTAAAAAGTGCTGCTGCCGAGATAAAAAGAGACAACAACAGATACGTTGCCTCTAGAAAAATGAGACCGATAGTGGGAAGACTAATGGGGAGCGACTCGCAAAAATAATCTACAAGAAAAATATAATTAGTAGTGGCGGAGTTCAAAAATAATAACGCCACTGAGACTAATCCTTTAGCAAATGATATACTAACAAAGCTAGAAGTGAAAGGACGGGCGCCAAAAACTGGCTATAAACGCACCGAGTTTTATAACGGCTGGCCGGATATTGATGGGTGTAATTTAAGGCAACGGATTTTTGAAACGAGATTTTAGCGAAACGGCGGTGACTGACGAGAAATGTAATGTGATCGCTGGGAAATTTTACGAGCCTTACACCGGCGAAGTGATGGAATTTCACACGCGCAAGGAAATCTCAAAAGGCGTACAAATTGATCACGTGGTGGCACTTTCTGATGCTTGGCAAAAGGGGTGCACAGTACAAATCGAGTGAAGTGAGATATGAGATTGCCACGGATCCTTTTGAATTTGATAGCAGTGCAGGCGGCGGCAAATCAGCAGAAATCTGATGGTGATGCAGCAACCTGGCTGCCACATAATAAAAGTTTTTCGCTGCCAATATGTGGCGAGACAGATTTCAGTAAAATTCAAATACGAGCTTTGGGTGACGGAGGCTGAGAAAAATGCAATGTCGCAAATCCTCGCGAGCTGCCCAGAGCAGAGAACGTATTAAACTTAAGACCTGCGGCTTCAGCTTTCCTATAGATTACATACTTCAAGACTACAATGTGGACATCATAATCGTCCATATCTTCATACTGATATGAAGCTTGAATACCTTTTCATATAGACCTCACGGTCTTCAATTTGGCCAGTGAGATTGTGACGGAGTAACTCCTGAATTTCAAGTTGATTCACTGGGGAGCGCTCCATTGCGGAAAGATATTCAGATTTATCGACCTTGGACCAGTCGACACATTTTTGAGAGATTTTTGAGAATTTGGTCTAACCAAATACGTGTCGCGCGACTCATTCCCCTCGCGGAATGGATGAGCAATATTCATCTCAACATATTTTGTGATAATTTCTTCAAAAAGTTGTTTCCGGAAGAGTATCGATGGTTTTTAGGTTTTGTTCGAGAAAGAGAATTGGAGCAAAGCGCATATTCCCTTTTCGCAATATTCACGGTGCGAATTTGTCCTGCAAAATCAAAAATATCCTGAAATAAATATTGATGAATCTGCTGAAGACCTGCGGTTGTACCTACCTCAAAAATCCATATTTTTCCGATTTCATACAACTCGAGTGCGCGCTTTTTGCTAAGTAGCTCTTCTTGATTCATATCTATATGCTATCATGAACTAATAGTTGAATTCAAAATTATTTTCAAAAAGATCCCTATAGTTTTTCTTACCAGCTCCTATATATCTTTTACTTTTTGCTCGCTAATCCATTTTTGCAAGACACCAAGCTGGTCAATGTCTTTTTGTTGCTCCTCTGGGGATAACTCAGAAAAAGCTACATGCTAACTTTGGGTCACCATAATTTGGATCCTTAACCCATTCATTGCGAGAAATCCACTCTCATGGATCAAGCTACCGTATTCATTGCTGAGTCTCTTTATCATCAAGATTTAGACCAAGTAAAGAATCGGCGCCACGCTCATCCATTAAGCCGATGAGATACTCTGCTCCCCCGCGATTTTGTTCTTTCCAGTAGTCCGAGTAATTAGCATATGATTCATTCGCAATGTCAATTACAGATTTATGTGCAGCAAGCTCGCTATACCCCTCTGCCATCAAGTCCTCTGGCGATTTATTCTTTAGCGATTTTTCGCCGTTTACGCCGCGCCATGCTGGCTGAAAAGTTCCATCTTCCATTTTTGGATAGTTCTTCTCCGCATAATCTCTTGCCAAAGGAATAGCCAATGACTCGACTCGAGGATCCAATTTCTTCTCCATATTTTCACCATTATTATTTGACAATGATTCCATGCCCATTCTTATACCTCTTCTTGATTTGTTGTATTAAATATAGCATACATGAAACGCCTTCAGATAGTATGCTATAATTTAAGAGAAAAATAAGATTGGAGACTTGCCTTTGAATCTAAAAATTGGAATTGTTGGATTGCCGAACGTGGGAAAAATCGACGTTATTTAACGCATTGACAAATGCGCATGCTCTGGCGGCGAATTATCCTTTTGCAACGATCGAGCCGAATGTAGGAATCGTACCGGTGCCGGATGAGCGACTGGACGTACTTGAGAAAATGTATGCGGCCGAGAAGAAAATTCCGGCGACCGTGGAGTTTGTGGATATTGCTGGACTAGTCGAAGGCGCTTCAAAAGGTGAAGGACTGGGTAATAAATTCTTAGCCCATATTCGTGAATGTCAGATTATTTGCCACGTGGTGCGTGTTTTTAAAATGACGACATCATGCATGTTTTCTGTAAATGCAAACACACCTGCAGCTGTTGATCCAAAGGCAGATATTGAAATTATTCAAACCGAGCTGGAACTTGCTGATTTTGAGACGCGTGAAAAAGTTGAAGCAAAAACGCAAGAAAAATAAGGACGCGAACGAGGAAAAATTCCATATCTGACAGAGAAAGCCAGTGATTTATATGTTCAATGTGGACGAAAACGAGTTGACAAACGAGTCTTTTAAAAATGAACTTTCGAGACCTCGTCAAACCAGCGCGTGCAGTGTTTGTAAATGCAAAACTCGAGGAAGAGATGACCGGCATGAGTCTGGATGAGAAAATGGAATTTTTGAAGAGTTATGGCGTGGAAGAAGATGCTTTGAGCGAGCTCGTGAAGGCAGCTTACGATACTTTAGGTTTACAATCTTTCTTGACGGCTGGCAAAAAGAGGTGCGTGCTTGGACGATCAAAAAGGGTGCGACTGCACCAGAGGCGGCTGGGCACGATTCATACTGATTTTGAACGTGGATTTATTGCCGCGGAAGTAATGAAGTATGACGATTTAGTGGCGCTCGGGTCTGAGGCTGCCGTAAAGGCCGCAGGAAAAACTTGCTACAGTTGGGAAGACCTACATTATGCAGGATGGTGACATTGTGGAATTTCGTTTTAACGTGTCGAAATAAGAGTTTGTTTTTGCAGAAGTGCCATAGATTTAATTATTCGACCAGTATTTCTTGAGGAGGTTTTGATGATTTTAGGAATCGACGAGGTGAGGGCGCGGACCATATGCGGGGCCGCTGGTAATTGGTGCTTGTATTTTACCGAGTGCGGAAATTGCGGAGCAGGGAGCCTGAAAAATACGCTTGGTTCTTTTCAGCTAACCGATTCGAAGAAATTAACGGCGGCAAAACGTGAGAGTTTATACGATAAGATCAAGCAAGGCGCACTAGCTTCGGCTACTGGTTGGGTAACTAGTACCGAGATCGATGAGATTGGAATATCTGAAAGCCTGAGACTGGCCTGCCGACGGGCGGTAAAACAAATTCAGGAAGCGAAGGTGCCTTTTTCTGAAATCATTATTGATGGAACAATGAATTTTTTGGTAGGGACGCCACTTGAAAAATACGTATCAACTTTGAAGAAGGGCGACCTTCTGGTGAAAGAAATTTCGGCCGCCAGTATCGTTGCCAAGGTTGAACAGGATCGCTATATGATTGCACTTTCGAAAAATATCCGGGGTATGGATTCGAGAAACATGTGGGATATGGGACAGGGCTACATCAAAGAATGATGGAAGAATTTGGACTAACACCAGAACATCGCAAAATCTTTTCGTCCAGTGCAGGAAATTTGGCTAAGAACTGGCACCCGGGCGGAGAACTCTAAAATTACCGAGGACGGAAAAACTGACCAACCAGATCCGGATCCAGACCCGGATTCTGTTTTAGAATCAAGAGATGACCTGACAACCTCAGAGATTGGAAGCCATGGCGAGAGGTGGTAGCAAAAATATCTCGAGGCCGAGGGGCATGAAATTTTGTTTAGAAATTTTTAAGACTAAACAATATGAAATTGATATTGTATCAAGGAAGGCAGACGGAATTTATTTTACAGAGGTGAAATATCGCAAGAACAATCAATATGGGGAGCCGCTAGAGTTTATTGATCAGAAGAAACATAAGCAGATGGAATTTGCGGTGAAGGCATTTTTGCATACGCATGCCGAATTCTCTAGACTGATTCCCCACCTCGCGGTAGCTAGCGTGAATGGTGATTTTGTTTTAGATGAATGGTTTTTGTTGACAGAATAAAACCAACACTAAAACAGATATTTTCCGTCGAACCTATTTTTCATATACCATATCTTAAATATAAAAATAGACCTCGCGGAGGTCTATTTTAGAGTTTTCTAAGTTAGATTATGCTGCAACTTCTTCAGTTTTTCAGCAGCTTCGGCTGGAGCTTCAGCTTCTTCGTTGTCTTCAGCTAAAAGTATTCACAGCGGCGCGATCAAAGTCCTTAGCAACGAGACGGGCAGATTTGCCAGAGCGGTTGCGGAGGTATGAAAGATTATTGCGGCGAACCTTAGCACGCTTAACGATTTCAACTTTTTCAACTAATGGGCTGTGCATCAAGAAAGATTTTCTCAACACCAATACCAGAAGCAATTTTGCGCACAACGATACGTGCAGTGTGTGACTCTTTACGGTCTACACGAATTACGACACCTTCGAAAACCTGAAGACGGAATTTTTCGCCTTCCTTGATTTTCTGAGTTACCTTGACGGTATCACCAGAGCGAACATCAACGATGGCTTTCTTTTTCTGGGCGTCACCAATCTTTTTCAAAACTAGAAAACTCATATTTTACCTTTTATTACTTAAAACTTGACCTATTTTTAACATAGTTTTATAGAAAAATGGAAGGGGTAACCTCGAGAGACTAGAAGACTGTTTTTCGACACCCTCGGCGGGATTGTCGTTCTTAAAAAGTAACGCAAGAATATTTCATATTTGCGTCCGGTTCGTATTTATTTAGGGACCGTAACAGCGGCGCGCATTTCTTCGGAAACTTCTTTACACTGAATAACGCCCATACCATTAGCGCCATAGACTCCAACATATTGCCAAGAACCGCTAGGGAGCTTTCTAGTATAGACATTAGTTTGACTGGCCATACCGTGATCGACATATCTTGGCATGGCAAGACCATTCGGATCAACCACTTTTTCCATCTTTGAGACGCTGATTTTTGCGACAACCTTGGTGCCATCCTCATTCGTGACAATGCGTCCGCCAGTGATGCGATAGTCATCGCCGATGAGAGTGGTGAGCTGCGCAAAATTGATATTCAGATCATTCCATTTAACAATTTGCTTGTCGGCCTTCTTGTCGTCTGCCTTATCATCGGTTTTAGCTTCAGATTGATCCTTTGAATCGACCACCTTGGTTTGTGTGGCGGCTTCATATTCAGCAATTACGGTTTTACTATTCGTGAGATCGCGTTGATACTGCTTGATCTGCTTGGTGCCTTCGGCAATTTTTTGGTCACTATAAAAATACATTACGGCAAGTAAAATAGCGAGAATAACAGAGGTAATGATGGCAATTATGCCAATGGTGCGCCAGGAATTTTTATGTTTTTTAAGTTCGGCGGAATTATCATATGTGGAATTGTCGTTTGTGGAATTACTGTATGCGGAGCTATCATCTGTAGGGATTATCAAAAAGGTTTCCAGCGTGTGCCTCAATAGGATTGTCGATTAGACTCTCGACTGGGTTGTCAATGGCGCCATCAAGGTTTGAGCTTTCGGCGGAGATGTTTTCAGCAGGAGTACTTTCGGCTATTGCTTGATTTTCACGGGCCGCATCGTCTAGTTTTAAATCCATAGCGGCAAGATCAGTAGCTGGACTTTCATCCTGCAAACTTACGTCTACTGGTTCGGCACCCAATACACTTGCGTCTGTGTGATTAGCGTCTGGTGAGTTTAAATTTTGTGTTTTTCGAAATTATTGTCCATTTTTCCTCTCTTTATATCACCCTTGATATTTCATCCAATGTAGTTTCACCGCGGAGGCAGGCAAGAATGCCTTTTTGCTCCAGAGTGATCAGACCAGCTTTCCTGGCGGCTTTTTCAATAGCAGTAGTGTTAATATCTTCTACGTCGCCGCGAATAAATCTCTGAATATCCTCAGTGACATTAAGTTGTTCCATGATAACCTTTCGACCCTTGTAACCAAACGGATCGTCCTGGCCAGTTGGAACTGGCTCATACAAAAGTAAAAATTATCTCGATCGAGCGTAAAGCCGAGCTGCTCGGCAATGATCTCGTCAGAAAGTCCTTCAAGCTTAGATAAAATGAATTGACGAGTGGCTCCATCAGGGGTGAATTCACGTTTATTTTCGGAAAGACTACGCACGAGACGCTGAGCCATCACCATGCGAATGGAGCTAGAGAAAATCGGGTTGGTACCGATGAGGTCGATCATACGAGAAAAAGCCGCCGCAGTAGAGTTGGCGTGGAATGAGCTCAGCACGAGGGTGGCCGGTGATGGAGGCTTGAATGGCGGTTTTAGCAGTGTCGCCGTCACGAATCTCACCAACCATCACGACGTCCGGATCAAGACGGAGAATAGAGCGGAGGCCGTCGGCAAAGGAACCACCGTCGGTTGTATTAACTGGGATTTGAGAAATTCCAGAGATGCCGTACTCGATCGGGTCCTCAAGTGTGATGATTTTTGCGATCAGTAGTATTGAGCGCGTTAATCATGGAGTAGAGGGTGATGGACTTACCAGAACCAGTAGGACCAACCATAAGAACGAGACCGCGAGGATGAGAAATTACTTCATTGATCTCGGCAAGTTCGCGATCAGAAAGTCCGAGAAGATTCAAGTTAAGTAAAGACTCATCAAAGTTAAATAAACGCATGACAGCATCCTGGCCATACATAGTCGGCATAGTTTCGACACGGATATTTAAGAGATGCGAGGAGCCGTTGCGAAAAATATCTTTTTGCATGTGGCCAGATTGTGGAGTTTTTGGCAGCAGAAGAAATACCAGCGCGAGAGCCAAGTTCGCCCATGAAGACACGATAGCGATCACGTTCAAGATTGGCGACTGGGTGAAGAATACCATCAACACGCATGCGGATACGAATGGATTCTCGGAGATTTTCGATGTGGATATCAGAGGCGCCGAGCTTATCTGCCTGGTCGAGAAGAAAGTCGAAAAACTTTGTCAGTACCGACCGAGTTGAGGGTCTGTGAAACTGAGGCAAGAGTTTCGGAATCACCGTCGCTGGCGATGCGAATATCATCGTAGTGGACCTGTTTTGGCGGATCATAACGAAGCATCATCACCTGGTAGGCGCTGTTTGAGATAAGGAAGAAATCGACACCGTCTCCGTTAACATTAAACTTTTTCACTTAGCTCTTTGATGGTACTACGTGGAGTCTGGCTAGTAACCATGAACTGATATGGTTCCCCATTGCCACCTTTTTGAAGCGGCAAGATGTAGTCAGAGTGCATCTTTTTGGATGTCGATTAGATTAAAAAGTAGTGGCAACGTCTCTTCGATTGGGCGCGTGTCAAGATACGGCAGCCCTAGAGTCATGGCGCGCGATGAGGCGGCCTGCTCTTCATTTGCTCGACGTTGTTCTTGAATTTGTTGCTCGTTCATTGAGCTTATTATAGCATAAGCGGGATATGGCGGTGTTTGCGATTTTTAAATATTATGAAATAAATTAGCCCAACATGTGGATAGTTACTAATGCCCTGATCTTGATTAGATTATTTTGGAAACCATGGAAGACAGCGATTAACCTTCTTGCAATATTCAATATATGGGGCACCGTAGAGTTTGGTGAGCCATTTTTCCTCAGTATGCTTCATAAGAATAGTGAGATAGAGCCAGAAAATGAGGAAGAATAGAAGTGTGAGGAGGAGCGAGCCAGAACAGAGGAGTGCGCCAGTACAAAGAAGAAGCCAGGCGGAGTAGATTGGGTTGCGCACAATAGAGTGAGACGCCGGTAGTAAGGAGTCTGTTTTTCTTTAATGGCTTTGGTGATTTTGATTTTGATGGCAAGAATATAAATAATAAGACCAAGCAAAATGATGAGTACGCCAAGGGTGGTAAAAAATATTGAAAGTGGAGTGTGTGGAGAAAAGACATCTCTGATGGTAAAGGACTGTGAGGCTGACTGGTCTGCTATATTGCCAGTTGTTCGTCCAAACAAGATCGCAATTATAGTGACAATGACAATACTAACAACATAGACCGGCCCCACACCCATAACTGGTAGATGTATTTTTGAGACTGTTTCATAAAATTAAGATCATCCTGTATTACGACGTCTAGTGCGTCGCTTTTTCTTTTGCTAAAATGATATCTATCTTCGAAATAATTTTCAGTATAATTATTAAAATCAAATATTTCGTTTGCTTCTTTGTTTAATTTTTTTCAATATATGCAATATAGCCTTCGTCTGTAAATATTTCCAAACCTAGCTCCTCGCAAACCTCTTGAATACGATTCTTAGCAGATTCAATACCACCTTCATCCGCCATTATTTCTGCCTCGAAATGAAAAACTATTACCAGGAACCTCAACAATAGCGAATTCAATATTATCGTAATTATAAACTTCAGTTATTCGTTCACAAAGCATACCTTTTTTTATAACCAAGCGCAGCATAAATCTGTACCAGAGTATCAAAACTACCGCGTTCAGTAAAAACTGAGAGTTCCTTACGGTGGTTTGAACTTGTCCAGTCGCTAAAGCTTTTACGATAATCTCTGGTTCACCATTTGTTATACGAAGGCGAATATCTTTTTGCGATGCTTCAAACCATCACCAAGAAAAAAGTAGAATAATCAATTAGAACTCGATGTTTAGTTGTGACCTTCTCGCCATATTCGTCAAAAAATGCCTTCACTTTTTTTCACTTGTTCATTAGATAACGGTCCACTATATTCAACTTCAATATTTTTTTAGTCATTTTCTCCCTCAATCTCCACAAAAGAAATATCAGCCGTGTCATCATATATAATATATAGCATTTTTTGCATAAAAAATGGTGATTCTCGAAATTAAATCACCTTTTAGTTTTTGCGTCTAGAATCTGATTTTTCACAGGTTTCCCTGTTGGTGAGCCGGGTGGGACTTGAACCCACGACACCAAGCTTAAGAGGCTCGTGCTCTAACCAGCTGAGCTACCGGCCCGACTCGTAGATATAGTACCACTTTTTAGTAGTTTTGTCTATAAAATCAGATTATTTTTCTCCATCACACAAAAAACGGCTTCCGCCGCTAAGTATGGTACACCCGGAGGGATTCGAACCCACGACCCTCTGTTCCGAAGACAGATGCTCTAATCCACTGAGCTACGGGTGCAACATCTTTAGTTTAGCACATATTGCGCGATTTTTCGATTTCATGAATCCACGTGGCGCGCCTTAAGAACTATATGAGATTAAAACCGTATGTAGATTATAGATAATTTTATGAGTTTCTGGGATACAATAGAGTTATGAGCGATTTCCTGAATAATTTTATGAACCACTTTTCCTCTAACTTTTTTTCAGGTTATACATATTTTGTCCATAATTATTATGGGACTGGCGTTTATATTTGGAATTACTGTATTTTTTTGGGGCGCCATATGTACCTAGTTTGGAGGCGGAGATTCGCAAAAATGTTTAAGAAATTATATCCGCTCAGCAAGAAAGATTTATTGATCGATATGGGGTCGGGGGATGGAGTGGTTTTTGAAAGTTGGAGCTGAGATGGGAGCACAGACGCTTGGTATTGAGTTACACCCAGTTCTTTCCTTCCTCTCCAGGATTCGCCTTCGCAAGATAAGGCCATTGCCGAAGGTGGTTTGCCAAAATTACCTAAATTATAAGTTCCCAGAAAATACGACCGTCGTATATACATTTAGCGACTCGCGTGACGTGGAGAAGATTTTTCAAAAAAGTTCAACAAGAGGCGACCAGGCTTGGCAAGGAACTATATTTTATTTCCAACGCATTTGACATTCCGGGCGTAAAATACGAAAAACTCTATCACTCGTTTTATCTCTATAAAGTAAAAGCCTAAGAAGTAAATAATTCCGATCTTAACTCTAAAAGAAAAGTTCCCTAGGGGAACTTTTTAATTACTAGTGCGTTTGCGTTTCTCGCTGTGTTTGTGATTATTGTTACGATTAAGCTTTGAAATCACAATTTTCTTTTTCTTAACTGCCATTTGTGCCTTTCTTTATCTGTTATATTTTAACATAATTCCCTGGTACTGACTAGGGTAAAATCTTTTGGAAGAAAAAAATCCCCAACAAGACGCTGGGGACTCTGGTAACTTTTGAAGTTTGGACTAAGTGATTCAGACGCCAAATGCTGCGACCCTAGCCGTTAAGATATATAGCTTAGTCGTCCGATTCTGAGTTGTCAGGATTCTGAGTCGTCAGGATTCACATCCTTAGAATCATCGTCGCGGTCATTGATCAGGATGTTACTGTAGGCGGTGCGAAGTTCAGTCCAGACCGCGTTGAAACGTGCCTTAATGGCGCTGTCTTCCCACTGACCATAATCCTTTTCCTTGAGTCGCTGCATAACACCATAAATTTCAACGATTTCATCCACGGGATACGATTCCGACCAATGCTTGTTTCTGTTCAGGTCATCAAACTTCCGGCAGACATCCGAGAGGTCGTCGATCCATTCCTGTTCCGACTTAAATAATCTGCGCCGAGCATTGAAGGTGGCATTACTGACACCAGCCAGATGGACTTCTTCAGTCTTAAAACTGTGGAGCTTATTGTCTTTGGTGCGGACAATCAAGTCTGCGCTGTCGTCATCACCGAGAATCTGAATAATGGAGCCTTGAAGCTGAGTGGGTGGAGCCTAATGCCTTCCCCAGAGTGACCGTACCGTCCGGATTAACCGTACCCTAAGGAATCGTCTGAGTTATCTGCAGCTTCCTCCGATTCAGGTATCGCTATCGATTTAATCTCGACAGTGTCGTTCAGACCATAGGTCTTTCTTCTACCAGTCAGGTAGAGGCCGATGATCTCACCATTTTCCTGCATGATGTACTTCTTGCCATTGACTTTCGATGCCTTGTATTCCATATCTTCCCCTTTCCTACGTCAGAGCCCGTGGCTTTGCGATGAGGTTTCCTCATACTCTGACAAGATACAAAAAGACTACCTAAAATGTACGTAGCACACCTAGGTAGTGTATCTAAGCATTATTATTATACAATGTAATATGCTTTTTGTCAATGTATGTTAAAAATTAGATATTATAACTCACAAAAAGAGGAGGAAAAAAATGTTGAAAATTGAAGAAAATGTGCCGATCCGAAATCTTGTAACCATGAGAATTGGTGGGCCAGCACGCTTTGTGATTACTGTAACTTCAAAGGAAGAAATTCCGGAGGCTTATCAGTTTGCTAAGGAACGTAATTTACCAGTCTGCGTGCTCGGTGGCGGCGCGAATACTTTTGCTAAAGACGAGGGATTTGACGGAGTGATTATTCTTGACCGCATTATGGGAATCTCTGAAGTCGAGAAACCTGAAGTTGAAAGTTCTGATGACAAAATCTCCGGGGGTGAAAACCCCTGAGGACAAAAAGCTCCGATGGTAAAAACTCCGAGGGTGAAAGCTCTAAAGATGGCGACATAGCTTACTTTAAGGCTTATGGCGGCGAGCAATGGGACGACCTTGTAACGTACGTTTCCGAGCGTGGATATTCTGGAATCGAGGCAATGGCGGGAATTCCAGGCACTGCAGGCGCTGCACCAGTACAAAATATTGGCGCCTATGGCCAGGAAGTGACACAGGTGATTGTCTCTGTTGATGCTTATGACACGAAAAACCGGTGAGTTTGTGGTAATTCCAGCTAGTGAAATGAAAATGAGTTATCGCAAGTCGATTTTTAACTCTGGCGAAAAATGTCGGACGCTACTTTATTTACGCCACAACTGTACGCGTGAAAAAAAGGACAACTCAACCCACCATTCTATCGTTCCCTGCAGGCTTATGTTGACGAACATCACGAGACGGATTTTTCACCACTCAATATTGCTCGCATGGTGAAAGCTGTACGAAATAGCAAGTTGCCTGATCCTGAAAAATTGCGAGTGCTGGTAGCTTTTTCAAGAATGTTTACCTTACCGATGAGGAAGCAGACGAGGCGGAGGCTCGCGGAATCCAAGTTTGGCGCAACGCAAAGAGGTGGGGGCCAGACTCTCCAGAAAAACGCACTAATCTTGTGAATTCTGGTTGGCTTCTTGAGGAGGCGGGACTTAAAGGTAAGGTCTTCCACGGCATGAAGGTGAGCGAGAAAGCGGCTCTGATTTTAATTAATGAGGACGCAAAAACCTATGCTGATCTTGCAGTGGCACGCGAAGAAATTGCGAATATTGTGTTTGAGAAGTTTGGTTTTAGGATTGAACAAGAACCGGACGAGATCGGAGAATAATAATTTAAGAATAATTCAGGGACGGGCGGGGTCCCTGATTTATAAAAAAACGAGAGCGGAGAGTAAATGGTAAAAGAATTGAACGGACGAGAACTGGTGGGGTTTGTTAAAGAGAGGCAGGCGCACCTGGTGCAGATTTTTGCGCAGCAATAAGAAGCGTGCGAAGCTGGTGATTATTCGCGATTCGGATAATCCAGTGATTGGGAAATACGTGAAATTGAAACGTCAATACGGAGAGGATATTGGTGTCGAGGTGGTTGACGCAAAGGTAGAGCCAACACGCGAGGCGCTAGTTGCGGCTGTAACTGAAGCCAATCTAGATAAAAACGGTGTCTGGAATTATTGTGCAGTTGCCGCTTGTCGACCGCGAGATTACTGAGGAGGTAGTTTCTTTTAATTCAGCCAGAGAAAGACGTTGATGGCCTATCTGGACGCGGAAGATTTGATAGCGCAACAGCTACGGCAATTAACTGGTTACTTACTGGATACAATATTGACCTTGTTGGTAAAAAATTGCGGTGGTAGGGCGCGGTAAGTTGGTGGGGAGGCCACTAATTTCCATGTGGCAGAATTCTGGACTCGAGGTCGAGGTCTTTCATCGTGGTTCGGACTTTTCAAAGTTGAAAGAATATGAAATTATCGTGACGGCAACTGGAGTGCCAGATTTGATCACCTCGGAGATGATTCGTTCTGGCGCGGTGATTGTCGATGCAGGAACGGCAAGTGAGGGCGGTAAGCTAGTTGGCGACATTTCAGATGAGATTCGCGAACGCAGTGATATCTCGGCGATCACGCCAAAACTTGGCGGTGTTGGACCATTGACCGTGGGGGTACTGTTTGAAAATATCTTAGCTGCTGCGGGCGAGAAGTAGGGACTCATATTCGATAAAAAAATAATACCTCACTGGAGGTATTATTTTTATAGGCTATAGGTTCAGAGACCTGGGCGTCATTCAACCGAATATTACGACTGTTCAATAGTGCCTGTAACCGTACCACCTGCGTCCTTCATATATAGAACGTTACTAATCGTGCTAGCGTCTACACCACCAGTGCTATAAAGTGAAAGGAATTTCTTCTCTTCGTCCGATAGACCCGAAATTAGAGTTGTATCAGATTTTAGTTGCTTAATACGTGCATCTGCAGAGACCTTGTAGCTTCTTAAATTCAGTATCACTCGTCCCAAAGACTGCACTTGATACACCATCTCATTGTAGAATTTCCTAAAGTCTTGCTTGCCCAGCTTATTCTCGTCGTCGAGATCCATCCTACCAGCAACATTCGATAGGGAATCTTGAATTCAGAATTTAAAGGCTTGTCCAGGTGCAGCTTGACCATTAGTGGCATCGGTCATACTCTCGATTTCTCCACTTCCCTCATATTTTTCGAATTGGTCAAAAAGCAACCTGATACTTATCTCGTAAATTGGCATGATTGTCGATCATATTCCTACCCATCACGGCCTTTTGCTCGCTTAGATGAATTACCCATGATTGTACTCATGGTTTTTGCCATTGTATCTACCAGTACTCATAAACTCATCTAGTGCTTTTTGTCCATCCTTAGTTGAAGCAAGGTAAGAACTGAGTGCGCGAATTCTATTATCATTATCCCGATTTGCCTCAGCGGTACCAGTTGAGTAATCATATCCCTGAGCGACGTTTAGCTGCGAGATCGCTTCATCAGTACTCAGGTTTCCAGATTTATATGAGCTCATTAAGTCACTTTTTACAGTATCATTTAGGGCATTCATTTCTGCAGTATTAATCCTATCAACATTTTCTTGACTATTATTGTAGTCATATTCCTTCATTGCCGCACCAATTGCTGCAGTCTTACGACCGTCTTTATTGAGAAACCCTACAGCGCTACTCAATCTTCTTTTTCTGCCATGGCTGTAATTTAGATACATCCGTTCCCCTATATTTATCAACATATCTTTGCATTTTACCAATTTGGGCATTTTGCATAGAATCTTTCATTGCATCAGAATTGGTAATTTTCTTATTAATACTCGTTCCTGCATTATTTGCCTTCTGTTGTAGAGTTCCGAGCCCAGCAATAGCGCCATCAAAAACCCTTCATGGCATTTTTAGTCATCGATGGAACAGCAAAAGTACGGTGCAATACTGATTAGACCACCAATAATAGTCATAAAGAAGTCATTGCTGCCCTTAATAATGATATTTGAGACTAAGAATCCACCACCAACCATGAAGCAGAATACTGGAAATAGCATTAATAGAGTCTTAAATAATTGAAACCATTTCTTAAATAAGCCATTAGTATTTGGTATTGCATAAAGGACAAAAGCTACTGGCGAAATAACGATCATGATAATGATAAGTGCTTGACGAAGACCCAACATCAACATCGCAAAGAATCCAGCCATAAGTGCAGACCCGACGAAGGCAAGAATTGGGAAGATAACTGTGGCAGCGAGCCAGAGACAACTGCATTTGAGATGGCCGCCCCAGCAATGGTAAGGCCACCAGCCGCAGCCCCAACGGTAACAAGCGCACCTATTAATGTATTAATTACACCCACTACATTATCCTTAAAGCTTTTTCAGTTGCAGTAGTTGTGCTACCTGCAACAGATTCAAGAATATTTTTATGCCTTCACCAATTATATTTGATAGATCGACAAAGATACACAAATAATATATGAAAAGTTCACGATAATTGCAGTCACGATTAATTTAGGGAGGATCTTTTTATGCCATAATTATCTATGCTAAATCCAGTGATTTGTGAAAAATCACAAAAAAGCATGGCAATAACAAACATTATATTAGCAACATTTCTAAAGAACGACCAGGCTTGGTACATTGGCGAATTTGAGCTACTACTTAGACCCGTTAGTATTGATTCATGAACACGCAGGAGTGGCGACACTGCATTCTGGAAGATACCGTTTGCGGCATCTCGAATACCATACATAAGAGGACAGATAATCCATCCTAAAGGCACCCGCGTTTTTGCATACAAGCAGCCTGCTCGCCGTTTTGCCCGTCCTCTCCAGTCTCACTAGCATTATTAGCATTACGGCAATCCTCCTTTGTAGGATCTTCTTGACATTCCGAAGGGTTAGCACGACAGAGCGGAAAACTTCCATCCTGTGCACAGAGTGAAGATAGATCTAGTCTATTTAGATTGTCTAGTGCATCTCTAGCTGTAAGTAGCCCAATCGTCACCCCACTACTCGACCTTAATGCACCGTTAACCTTTTCCAGCTTCACCATCCGACATAATCACAGTAGTATGATTAAGTGCAGCCTCATCAAGTGCACAATATTCTTCTTCAAATTTCTCTGGATCATCATCGGATCGATTATAGTATTTAAGAAAGATACCGTTGCTAGGCTGTGTTTTATTACACTTGATCGAATTATCAACACTTATTCCATTAAATACATCATTTAGGAGATAAAACCAGTTATAGGCACTAGCGAGTGCTGTAGTATTATCATCAGGGGGCTGAATAATTTGGTACCAGGATTTTCATCAACTTGTCGTATTTAGGAGATCCTGTATATTTATAATGCTTGCCCATAGCAGCGTTCAGGTCACTATTGGTGTTGGAATTTTCAACACTAACTGAACTTTTTGATTCGCTAGTTCTGACCAAAATAGAATCGGCATTAAGCTCTTTTTAAGGGTTTTAGGACACATCCACCATGAACTGCGGGCGCTCCGTTTACATCAAAAATCATTAGATGAGCCAATTACTCTGAATGCGCATCGCTCAATGAGTTTGCTGGAATACTGTCAAAAATTATTAAAAAGGTCTTTTGCGTTTGTCCTTGAGTTGCCATTCTTAATTTTTTGACTAGAATAGACTTTTGCTGGACCTAATGTACAGTTACCGACGTCTTTTGAAGTATCTACCTTGAGTGTTATGGCACCATCTTCATACTTTAAGTGTTAGGTTCTGATTACTGGCCCCACCTTTATCTGTGAAATCATCTTCGTTAAGATTTTTTTCCAGCACCACGAGACGACACAATGTTTCCTTCCGCATCCGTACTCACACAAATCGTATTAGTAAAATTCGCCGTAGATATAGTTCCTTTCACAACAGAGTAAACCAACTTGCCACAAGTCGCTTGTTTATTTCCGCTTTCATCAGAACTATAACCTAGCGCTTCTAGGAATGCATTTTTCGTTCTGTCGGGTCCGTTCCATTTGTAATTGTTGGCGCCCCGGAACCCCCAAGCTGTAGATAAGTATTGAACGAATTACTTGCACCACCAGAAAAACCTTCAAACAATTCTTTGCAGCTTACTCCACCATCACTGAGCGTATTGCCGGTTCCGTAACGATACGGCAGCGCAACAAAGTTCTCTTTTCTTACATCTCCGGTGTTATTGTAAAGTTTTTCGGCTTTTTAAGTCATTTGAATTTGGGATCTCTGTTTTTAAGAAAACCGTTGTCAATACATTTCTTGAGACCATTCTTGATTGCCTCCAACAATATGATGTCTGCATTCTGAAAAACCATCAGCATATACATCATTTTTGCGAGACCAAGCTAGATAACGGCGATAAAGTCAGTAATGAAGACAACACCACAGCTGTGATTAGTTCGAGAATGCTTTTCTTATGTTTATTATTTCTTTGTTTTGGCATTTTCTGTTCCTTTTTCATTACTTGCCGTATTAATTTTATAAAAATTAATCAATATATCATTAAATTTTACTGAAAAGTCCAATTGTCTTTCCGCGATTACTGATTCTGCATCATTGATGTCAGAAAATGTATTATATATTTCAAGGTGATATATGTCATCATTGCGAATCCTGACTTCACAAGCGTTGTCGACTTCTTTATCTTTAATACAATTAGCCTTTTCGAATTAAGCTTATAATACTTAACTGTATTTTTAAATAGTTCTGTCATTAGATCAAATCTATCCTTAAGGTAGTCAACTTTGATATTTTTGAAATCTCCCTGACATATTTTCAATAAGTTTATTTGTTGATTCACTGCCGTTATTAAGGTACTCGTTCTTAATCTTATCCAGATTTGCATACAACTGTAAATTTTGCGTATAGTAAAAGTAAGAAATCATAGACAATCTCTTGGTTGCTATATTTTAATAAGGATGAAGTCATTAAATCCGCGTACTCTTTTTGCTTTTTATCAGAGAGTAGTTTTCACTTAGCATCTTGTACGCATAGGTATAGTTTGCTGGAAGATTCGTATTTATATCTTTCTTATCATTCATGTCTCCATACTGATAGAGTTTGATAAAGCTAATAAGATCTTCTTTCTTTCTTGAACCAATTCTCTTTTGTTTAGGAGAATTCAGGATGAAGAAGATGCCAAATACAGCTAGAATTATGATAATGCTGACAATAATAAGGATTATGGGTTTTATTTTTCTTAGCTTGAATTGTCGGGCCGGTGGAAGAGATTCCCGCCTGTTCATATGTAAAACTATTTGTATTCAAGTTGTTTTGAATATTGTTTATTCTAGACCCATGTTATTTTTGATTATAGCATAAGCTTTTTCAAAAATAGAAAAGTTTTTGAACCAGCAAAAAGGCTCCCAATATCAGGGAGCCTTCTGTCTTACTCTAGGATTCACTGAAAATATTCATCACTGAAATGGTCTTTGGTGAGAGAAGGATTGCTCAAAAGTCAAATATGGAACCACGCTTCTTCTAAAAGCCTCGTCAAACTGTGCAGTTAAATACAGGGTGCGGCCACCCGTTATGGGGCCGACAGAGTAAAATGATTCACATTTACCAAACTTATCAACATCGAGAACCGTGAATCTATTGTGAGGTCTGGTTATAATCCGGATCAACAGGTCGCATACCATCTACATAAAACAGTCTCGACCATGACGCCTGTCCATCGGTGCTCTCTACAAGAGCATAGTCAATAACCTCGTAAGTAGTAAAATTCATACTTCGGTGTACCGCAGAAACAGCAATATTGTAAAGATAGTAGTCCTTATAGTGGTCATCATATGTTTTGGTTTTTGATTAAAAAGCATTCCCAAAATGATACCATTTTTAAATCTAACGCCGTAGGCTGGACTACCATTATTTACTCCAAGATACTTAATCTCAGTTGCTCCATAGGCGTACAGGTAATCCTCGAGGTTGAAAAATCCACTTACCGGATTCTCTTTATTTGTATCTGCCTGGCGATACGAATATTTAATGTATTTTCTCGACGTCGACCTTCGGTTTTGCCTTTAAAAATCTCTGCTAAATTGTGTCCACTCTTATCACGAGAACCACCCACCTTGGGCGGAACATAACTCCCGTTCTCGTCACCAGAGTTGTACTCATAGATGAGTCATAGCTGACATCGGAACCAGGCTCATTATATGAGTAAGCACCTCCGTCAACATTAGGGGCTAGTTTCGGTGCGGGAATCAGCCTGGGTAGCCCCAGCATTATTTCCGCAGCCAGTTGCAAGTGTTGCAGCGAGTGCCAGAGTTTGCAATTGCGAGATACAGTTTCTTCATAAGGTTACCCCTTCTAAAAGAATAAGACTAGAGTTTTAAGGGAGCTCTAGTCATTTGATTAGTTGTATTTATTATAACATATTTTTATTTTTCCGCAAGTATGACGTTAGATTCAGAGTCTTTACACGGAATTTGCAATATAAAAACTCCCCAAACATGGGGGAGTTCTGGTCTAGTCTTTCAACTCCAAAAATTCTTAGTTAGTCTCACCACCGATATTAGTCCCATCAAGCGGGTCGATGATGAACGACGGGTCAGGCTGCTGGAGATAACGCTCCACGGTTGCTTCGAATCCTGCGCCAAAATACTGCGGCACCGAAACCAAAAACCGTCTTGCCAGCCGAGTTGATGGTATAGAAGATCTTATTGGGCGAGACCGAGTAAAAATGGTCAACCTCATTCTTCTCCTTATACCTCGTGTCGTTGACAAAATCATCGGGACTAGTGGTATTAAACCACCGGCTCCACTCAGAACGAGCAGCCGACTTAGTGATCGTCGCGGACGGGTCCCAAGATTCCGGACGGTAGTCCGGTTCGGCTGCAAAGACACTAATCCCCATCAGTTTGCCATACTTGCTTTCCCTGCCAACCTCGTTACTAAAAATAGAAAAATCGCAACGATATCGTTCTTGAAAACGTACTGCAACATCAGCATCTTTTGGATTGGAATCCTGAATCCGCCAAATATCTACGGCGCCTCGATCAAGCAGATACTGATACAGGTCAAAGCTAGCGATAATATTATCCTCCGCCGTCTGACTCTGTTGCGACAGATAAGACTCAAGCTTCGCCTGTGAGGTAGCGTGGTTCATCGAGCCATTGAGGCTGCAGCCAGAGATTACTAAGGCCAGCAACATAAGATAGCCAGCAAACTTACGGCTCTGTGATGCGGACATCCGACGAAGACTCCGCTTGATTCTGACAATGGACAGCCAATATCTTCTCCTCATAAAATCCCCCTATACAGAAAGACTAGTTATATAAAGTACACTAGTCTATTGATTAGATAAAAAATTATCATATAAATTAGCATCTTTTTGCAAGAATAAGCGCAAAGATTTAATAAGGAAAAAGACCCTCCGAAGAGGGGCCTAAATTCTTAATCATAGTCAGTTATTCCACCGATCTTACCTTCCATTGGATCTTTTTCTGAAAGAAGGATCCTTCATATTGATGTATGGAAGGATTGACGTTTTAAAACCTTGATCAAAGAAGTCAGGAACCGTTATGAGGTTTTTTTCCGAACATTTTTGGCCTCCACATAGTAAATCCCATTTTGGTTTTACTGTGAAGTATTTATAATCCCCCTCATAGTTATCGTCATTGAGCAAATCATTGGCGTCTCCATAAAAATAGTGAGACCATTCAGAGCGTACACCATTTTCATCTTCTTCACCGGTATAATAACTATGAAGGTTAAACCCTTCTTCAGCGACAAATACGCTTACTGTCGATAGATATCCATTTGCGTACGGATTATTATTGTTACCCTCAAAACAATATGTGGTGACAATTCCGTTTGGGTAACGAGCTGCGATGTAAACCGTTGAGTCAAGTGTCGTATCTATCCTCTCGATGCTGATAGCACCGCTGTCAAGCAGATATTGATTAAGGTCAAAATCTGCAACATAGTATTCCGCATCCTTATCAATATTTGATAGATAGGTGGATGCGAAATCACCTTTCTTGCTGCTTGCAGCCTTAACGTTTTGCGTACTTTGAGCGCTTTGTCCGGCTGCCTGTTCCCTTGCACATGCGGAGGTAGATAATACCACCGCGAGCAGCATTAACATCATCAAAAATCTTTTCATAGTTTTACCCTCTTCTGGAAGAAAAGCTGACCAGAGTTTTGTAATGTTCTCTAGTCCTTGTTGATTAGTTGTATTTATTATAACACATTATATCTATTTTTGTCTAGTATATAATAATTGCGGATTAATAAAAAAACTCCCCAAACATGGGGAGTTCTGGTCTAGTCTTTCAACTCAAAAAATTCTTAGTTAGTCTCACCACCGATATTAGTCCCATCAAGCGGATCGACAATAAACGACGGTTCGGACAGCCGGAGATAGCGCCCCCACCGTTGCCCTCGAATCCTGCGCCAAAATACTGCGGCACCGAAACCAAAAACCGTCTTGCCAGCCGAGTTGATGGTATAGAAGATCTTATTGGGCGAGACCGAGTAAAAAATGGTCAACCTCATTCTTCTCCTTATACCTCGTGTCGTTGACAAAAATCATCGGGACTAGTGGTATTAAACCACCGGCTCCACTCAGAACGAGCAGCCGACTTAGTGATCGTCGCGGACGGGTCCCAAGATTCCGGACGGTAGTCCGGTTCGGCTGCAAAGACACTAATCCCCATCAGTTTGCCATACTTGCTTCCCTTGCCAACCTCGTTACTAAAATAGAAAAATCGCAACGATATCGTTCTTGAAACGTACTGCAACATCAGCATCTTTTTGAGTTGGAATCCTGAATCCGCCAAATATCTACGGCGCCTCGATCAAGCAGATACTGATACAGGTCAAAGCTAGCGATAATATTATCCTCCGCCGTCTGACTCTGTTGCGACAGATAAGACTCAAGCTTCGCCTGTGAGGTAGCGTGGTTCATCGAGCCATTGAGGCTGCAGCCAGAGATTACTAAGGCCAGCAACATAAGATAGCCAGCAAACTTACGGCTCTGTGATGCGGACATCCGACGAAGACTCCGCTTGATTCTGACAATGGACAGCCAATATCTTCTCCTCATAAAATCCCCCTATACAGAAAGACTAGTTATATAAAGTACACTAGTCTATTGATTAGATATTATCATATAAATTAGCATCTTTTGCAAGAATAAGCGCAAAAGATTTAATAAGGAAAAAGCCCTCCGAAGAGGCCTTTATTTCCTCTAACTTAAATCTAGGGGCGCTTTCGAGTGAAACATTTTCAAGATTGACATAACGGTCAACCAGCTGTTTCATAATGACACTCTCGAAAGTCTGAGGGATGAAGATGCGGTACCTTTTGAGTCTAGCCATGACAGCCATTTTCGTGTGTATAAATCGGAATATCCTCACACTCAATGACGTCATAGCTGCCATTCTCGTCCGGATCAGTCATTACCCCATCGAAGCTATATTTCTTGTCCCACTTGGAATCCATAATGGGAGTGAAACTAGCTCTGCTCAGATGTCCAGTATAAAACCGGACTCTATCTAGCAGAAGATCGTCTTCTTCACTAGCAATACCAAGCCGGAACTCAGAAATGATTCCGTTCGGGTAGCTAGCATAGACGCAGAACATCTCTGTCTACGCTGTCAAGACGATTGTTGATGCTGACCTCGGTCGCACCATGCCTCTTGAGAATCGTCTCAAGAGATGCGCTCGAAGTGATGTTCCAGACCTTATTAAATCTGATCATCCGCTTCGACGCCGGGGGTCTGGTTTGTCGTGAGACAAACTCCGAGTGAGATTGCGTCGCGAAATTCTTCCGCGTACTTGACATCCTCAGCGGCACCATACTTGGAAGCTGTCCCTGTAGAGCGTGTCTGCAACTCTTATGAGCTGACTCAGGGGTAATCTTTTCCTGTTTATGCCACTCATCGATAGCGGCAGATACCTCAGCTTCCAGAGTCAGTTCCTGCTGTTTCTCGTCTCAAGGTTCTGCTGATAAGCTCCCGCAAGAGCCATCGTAAGACCACCGATAAGCAGCGCAGAAAGAACAGCAGTAGAAACAGTAAAACGCTTCTTCATCACAATTTCCTCCCTTTGTGACAAAAGCTAGAGTACTAAGAATTAAAGTACCCTACGATTAGTAGACGATATTATTATAACATAAACAGTATGATTTGACAAGCATGACCTAAATCAGTGTCTCGGGGTGTTATTTTGATACAGTTTTTAATATGGTTTCACATATTTTTGACTAAAGGAAAAAGGCTCTCCGAAGAGAGCCTTTATTCCTCTAGCTTAAATCTTGGGCTCGCTTTCGAGGCGAAACATCTTTAACCTGCAGATAAGGAGCGACATCCTTGCTCAAGAGATCAGTGATCTCCATGGGCAGAAGAAGGTTTTCCTTGCCGTGATCCGTGTCGCTATAGTAGCGATCGGACGGGCTAACCACGTAGTATAAATCACGTGCACCTGCGTTGTCGATGTCGTAGCTCATGGACCAGCTGGACATACCGTAGTCGGATTCGCCAGTGAGGCTGAATGCGTCGTCTGCGGCATAGACCGAAAAAGCTAGTCAAGGCAATGCCCTGTCCACTCACAGGAGTGTCGAAGTAGAAATCGGCAACAATGCCGTTTCCGAATCTTACGACCAGCGAGGTGTTTCCCATCGCCTTACTGCGAGTGATTGTGTCAATCTCGGTTGCGCCCATACCTTTCAGGACGCTCTCGAAATCAACCGAAGCAGCTGCCGGCGGTAAGGGATCCCTTATGCATCGGGACACCTGCGACCGGTTTTGCTTCTTTGGGGGTGTTGCTTGTCTCCGGGATTTCATGAGGTTTGGTATCCTCAGGCTCCTTGGATTCAACTGCATACTCGCTGAGGTATTCCGCATGGTCGGAACCAACTGTCTGCCCAGAACCGACAAGAGCGTCGCTCTTGTCTTCCGGAGCATCTGCTCTGTCGCAAGTAGTCTCGATCGGCGTCGCCTCAGGAGTCTTTTCTTGCGGTAGCCTTCTGGCCACAACCAGTAGCAAGGACAACAGCGGTGACAACAGCAGCAATAACAACAAGATTCTTTCTCATCACATTTTCCTCCTTTGTGAGAGAGCTAGAGTACTATACTAATGTACTCTACAATTGGTAGACGATACTATTATAGCATAAGGTTTTTATTTTGTCAGGGTTATACACATACTACTGCCTTTGTTTCAAGTATGATAGTTTTTTTCAAGAACTCAACAATATCCGATAATATCAAATGGTATTTTAGGGACAACAAAAAAAGAACCAGATTTCCCTAGTTCTTTTTGAGTGCTTCATGACTATATTCCTTTTTAGGTTTTTATCCTAGAAAAAGATATGTATAGATAGGTTATTTGTTCGTCTTGAAGCGATGGACTTCGATTGACGTCCGAGAGTTTATACTTCGGAGCGGTCAATTAGCGAAGTTGTTTGCGGCTAGCAATGTAATATCCAGCAGAGGTAATGATGGCACCAAGACCAACAACACCGGTGATTACGGTTTCAGGACCAGTCTTTGGAAGCTCCTTTGGAGTTGGAGTTGGTTCTGGAGTTGGGGTTGGCTTTGGAGTTGGAGTTTCGTTACAGACTTTGTTGACATAAACATCAGCATTGTCTTGGATAGCGAAACCATTTGCACTCGCCTTAGCCCAGTTGATCAAACGGTTATTACCACAAGCAAGGTTTTTATCAACAACCTTAGCAAAGAAGCGAACGTAACCGTCACCACGGACAGCATAGTTACCAATATTTACACCGTCGGTAAGAAGTTTATCTTCACTATAAGTTGCGCCGTTAGGGAGATCTGCACGGATAAGCCTTGTAGTACCCTTGACATATTCCATATTGGTTGGAAGAGAGTCATTGACGACTACGTTTGCAACATTACCATCATTTAGGTTCTTGTAGTGAATTCGATACTCGACAGTATCACCGACCTTAGCATCAATAGCCTTTTTCCAGTCTTTATCACCTTGTTTACGAACCTGTTTGATGATTGAAGTGTTTTTCAAAAACTGGTTTTAACCTTAAAACCGACATAACCAGCATACTGATAACAACCAGGTAGGTTACCATCAAGCTTGTCATAACCGAGTTTAACACCGTTACTAGTAACTAAACTATCTGAAAGGTTGATACCATTTTTCCAGACGTTATTCTCAAAGAAGGCGGAACCTTCAATGTAATCGAGGAAGAAACGACGACCATCGGCGCTCTTAAGATTTAGAGAATCCCAGTAGCGAGATGGAGTAGCATTGCTAGCGTTAATAAAACCAGTAATACGAGCTTCACTAGAAACTAGGTTTGGAAGGTCAACCTGAGCAGTAACATCCTTAGCAATTGCATTTAGACCCTTAGGGTTATTGTTGTGGACATACATACGAACAATGTAGGTCTTGCCTTCTTCAATGTTGACATTACCAATGTTCCAGACGTTATTTTTACCATGGTCACCAGTAGCCTCATCACGAATACCAATAAAAGATCGTTCATCGGTTAATGGAGTAGTAACTCCAGATTGACGTTCTGCTTCAGTAAGTGAAGAGTCGTCGTCTTTAATAGAGTTCATGACGATTTTTGTCGCCAAGTTTGCCAGCGTTAATGTCCGCAATAGAGTAAGTTGGACGACCGCCAGCGTTGTCACCCCAACCATAGACGGTTGAGACGGCAGCAATACCTGCAGCTACAGAAAGAGTAGCTACGGATACGATCTTAAGTGCTTTTTCATAAAAAGCTCCTTTTCTTATTTTGTAAATAGTCATTATCTTTATAATATCTTATATCATATAATGTTGGTTTTGCTAAGCGTTGATGAATATTCTTTTCACTGCTTTTTACTAGCCGAATTGTTAATTTTCGTCTACCACGCAAAACCGAATCATCTCAAATTCAGAATAACAAAGGAATCCAGCGGTCTCGGTGAGACCGCCGGAAAAAGGTGCGATAGATGCGTCAATACTGGCTGATTAATTGTGGTCTTCAAATTCACCAACGAAATTCGAGATGACGGATGCGCCATCTTTGCAGCCTGATTAGCGTCACCGTTGATCTGGACCTTTTCGCCAGTATCGTCTCTGGTGAGACGATTAGCAGCAGGTTCAACCGCCTTAGTCTCCTGATTCATTCTGTTTTCATCGTTTTTCTCGACTTTAACATCCTGATGGGAGGCCTCGGTGGTCGGTGCAACCATAGTTTCCTTTGCAGGATCGCCATGGCCCTTGCCAGTCTCGAGCTTGGGGTCAGACTCAATCTCGTTTGTTCCCATAGTTGCTGAACCGCCATAACGCTTGCTACCACCGTTATTCACGGGGTCCTTACTCTCTTCTTCTGATTGTCATCAGGAGTAGTAGTCGGAGTGGTTTCATGGGGAGTGGTCTCCTAGGAGTGGTCTCTCTAGGAGTAGTTTCCCTCGGGTGGTCTCCTGCGGGGTAGTCTCTCTAGGGAGTGGTCTCACGATCAGGCGTCGGTTTTTTCTTCTTCTTAGGCTTCGGGTTCGTTTCAGGAACCTTAGTCTCAGGAGTAGTTTCCGGCGTTCTGGTCTCAGGAGTGGTTTTCCGGCTCGGGAGTCGGCTGCTTCCCAGGGATCATCGGACGCTTATCGTGCACGTTAAATGCAATACTAAGCATCTTTGTTCCAGACTTGGAGGTCAGATTTGCCACAATGGCATCTCTGTTCTCAGGATCCTCAAAGACCTCTGCCCTAACGAAGTTAGGACTGATGTCATTTGCGGGCTTGAGTCCCCAATGTCTGACCGCATAAGTTCTGCGGACTTCCGTAGGAACGAAGCGTTGCACCAGGAAAAATGACACCGACTGCATAACGGTTATAATCGTCATTGACGTTTATAGGGCCATCAGCATATTCGGTAGTCAAGAATTCCGAGTTACCTTTCTTACCCTCGACAAAGAAGCTATCGTATTTCGCGATAAACTCCTTCAGCCAAGTTGAGATCGTCGAGCGTAGTGCCATCACTGAAACGAAGTTCAGATAAAGCTCTTGCTACAGCAACCCCGTAAACCGGGTTCCTTATAATTTCCTCAACCAGCTCACCATTCCACCATCCCTTGATGGTTTCAGATGAATAGGTCTGATCATCCTGCTGGCTTGCGCCAGTAAACGGAAAGAAGTCAGAGCCGTGCTGAATCCAGCTTTGTCCACAGAGGACCATTCTGGATCGGCATACTGGAATCGAGGAACTCCCTGGAAACTTCCGGGAATGCCTTCTTGGGCATCAGCTTATCAAGGTCGACCGTAAGGTCGGCCTTGGTCTTATCAAGATCAACGCTTGTTACAGCAGTTGTCTCGACATTGGCCTTGGGGCTGAGACTTCTAGCCCAAGGTATACTGACGCCAAGCACGGTGATATGCAGTGCGCCTACGAGCAGAGCCTTTTGCAAGTTATTAAGTTTCATTTTGCCTCCTTCTTCCCTTTCCCAGGGGGTGTTAGATTATTCCCATCTGCGACAAGAAAAACTTGCACGCAAATAAGAAAACAACAACAAGCACAAAAGTGAATACCCATGACGGGATCTTCACCTCCGGTGAATCCTCAGAGAATTTTTCTTCGTTCTCTTCCGATTCGATGATCTCTTCCTCTTCATTCTCGGTATGTCTGAAAATAAAGAAGCGAGCTGTAACGGCCAACAGGCTGGCTACAAGTACAATCGAGATGATTGACATGTAATCAGTCTTGTTGAGAGATATGTACCATTTGCGGTAAGAATTACCGCAACGACATATGCTCCAAAATGCGAAAAGAATCTGTATAACCGCAGGAATTGCTTTGCAGATATATGAGCCGAAGAGAAGCTACTCCTGCGCAGTGTAAAAATAACTGCAAATACCGTTCAGGAATACCTGCTTAAAAGCACGTATGGGAGTCCTGTGAACAATACCTCCAGAAACCAGGATGACTCCGAAGCAGAAGTGGATGAAACGGAACGAACATCGTCATTATTTCTTGGCGAGTTCAACAATTCCGTCCTGGAGAGGTAGGTGGATACAGATAACGCAATCCAGAAACCAATAGTAGCAACAATTGACATAATGTCCTCCTTTTTCGTCCTACTTTTGAAGTGGGTTTGACTGATCGAGGCACCGTGCCTCCTAATCGTTGGGCTGTCACGGTGTGACGTCTAGTTACATCTATATTTAACAGGTTCATTCAGAACCTGGGATGATTCGGTTTTTAATGGTCGTCATTGTTGGATACGGGTGCCCTACGCCATTCCTCGAGACTGATGTGATTATACTATAATTAAGGCTAAATGTCAATGGTTATATCATTGTTTTGCTTATGTTTGCAACTACTTTTTGAATAGCAAACTCCCCGGGGTACGGGGGATTTTAGAGTGAGTACTTCTTTGCTTTTTGCCTCATGATAGAGCCTCCAATCTCGGCTTTTAGTTGCGACTCTCGTCTCAACCACTTCTTCGTCACGCATCTTAATCGTAACAAAAAGCAGCCTCCATTTGAGAACCCTCATTTTTCATCATAGAACGCAATTGCCGGTTCGGTCATGCAATGAAAACGTACTTCTCGCCGTTCTTCAATACAACCACATAACCCTGAACCACCTTATAACTGCAGGTTCTTTCGTCAGCTGTTGTTGAAGTACAGCACTTCAGGATTCATCGACAGAGCAAAGTCGATAAGCAGCTTCATGCGTCAGTAATCTCGCCTTTGTAAAGTCTGCCAAGATCCTGAAAACCGATGAGCGACTCAGAATACTTCTGAGTTCTGCCGCCTCTTCAGGCGTCACTTCATCTTTCAGATGGCTTGTTGAAGCCTCCTTCTTGTCTGAAGTGCGCTTCGATGCAGCCTCAAGCTGGACATTCCAAGTGTTCCGCGTACAGCATTGAGTCCATCAAAACATGTCTGTTCTTCATTTTTCCCTCCTGGGTCTTAGCCCAAAAATGATGTTTTTCACTCTAGTAAAGAGCGAGCTGCTGACTATTCAACAGTGATGTGATTATACTATATTATAAAGCATTTTGTCAAGCATAGAGACTTGAGGACTTTTTATTCTGCTCTGCTTGTCAATATTATTATTCTATTATTTAGTATGGTTTTCTAATTATCTATTTTATGTGCTGTGATATTTTTCATCTTTATTTTATCTTACTTTTAAATTTGTATAGCGTTGTGCTCTGCTCATCAATTTTGATTAGCGACATTGATATTAGCCATATTGATATTAGCGATGATTAGCTGGTTATGTTGAATAAGATAGTATGGAAACAACTTTGCGATGAATGATCAGAGTCTGGCGCGTTCGTTTCTCGGTGCGAGACGAGGATCGAGATGACTTCACAGTTCCGCTATGCGGGGCGCAGAATGAGAGGGGAGAGCGGCCTCGCGTGGGATGACAGTGGAGGAGCGCCAGGAGCTGTCAGAAAATCGAAAAGTTTGTACGCGGATATGAGAATGCGAGTCTGGCGGCGCAAGTGGCGAGTGCGAGGGAGCGAAACATTTCATGTTCGAGCGCGGGAGAGTGTCGAAAGTGGCGGGAATGGTTTTCTGCCGGCGACAATAGTACTAGTGGTGTTAGTGACACAGGTAATCCGTGGTGTGAGTGGGGCAGGTGGTTTGAGCGGCGGGAATGCCGGAAGTGAGACTGGGGTAACACAGGTGGCTACCGCTATAGTGATGACCGAGCAACGACAGGAGGCCAATAACTATAAGGACTACGCGGCGATGGCGAAACAAGAAATGACACAGCGTGGCGGAATACTGGCGGGAATGCCGGAAGTTACGGGGGTGGATACGATATAGTGGTGGCTGCGTGATGGTATCTATGGCGGAGGGGCTGGTGGATACGTGGGCGGGGGCTGGTGGATGCATGGCAGCGGCGCGAGGAGCAGCATGGATTTGCACCAAACTTTGAGCGTTGAGCGAAATTATGGGGAGCGGACAGAGTTATGTGGGCGGACAAAACTATGGAGGCGGACAGAATTACGGAGCTGGACAAGGTTAAGTGGTGGTGGACAAAATTTCGGAGCTGGACAAAGCGGGGGAGTGGGAGGACTGGGCAGGGCAGGATTAAACTCTGCAATCAGCAACACACAGCGGTTCACCAACAATTTTGGCATGAAATGTAGGTAAAGTAGGTAAATTCTTGTAAAGAATAGAGTGGTTTTTGATATAATGGCAGTACTAGATTCGAGGATGCTTGACGCGAGTCGCAAGTCAGTCTAGTTTGTATTTTTACAAAATGGTGGGAATAGCTCAGTTGGTTAGAGCGTCTGATTGTGGTCCCAGAAGGTCGTCGGTTCAATTCCGATTTCCCACCCATACATTCCTCCGGATTGCGGAGAGATATAGATAAGCCGAGTGTGAGTACAACGGTTAGTATACAAGTTTTTCCAAACTTGGGACGGAGTTCGATTCTCTCCACTCGCACCACAACAAAGAAATTTGATTGATAAGAACATTTTATGTTCTTTTTATGTTTTTATACATTTTTATATGTTTTATACAAAAACTTAGATTCAAAAAATAATTATTCAGGAGGTTTAGTTCAAGGTTTTATTCAGAAGGTTTTAATTCAGAAGATTTATCTAAAAGTTTAATTAAACAAAAAGAGTATTTTCTAATACTCTTTTATTATTGGAAGAAGGCAAAATAGATGAAGGCGCCGACGATGGTGCCGAGGATAATCATGAGCGTGATGGCGATGGCGAGAGAGATACCAATTCCTCTCGGACGGTCTTCAACGATCATGGTTGTGGTCTTTTTGGCTGATTTTTGCTATGATCACGCTTTTCATAGACATTTTTGCGTGGTCTAGCTGGAGATGACGACTCCCTCTTCATTTTGATCATCGAGGGCGAGCGGCATTTTCGCGAGTTGAGTCAGAGAGCGGGCGCTTGATGATTTTGTCGGTGTTGATGAAAGGAGAGCGGCCGCCGAGGATATAATTCATATTATTTTTCGGATGTATCAGGGGTGTAATCGAGTTTTTGTGAGGAGTTTTCTGAAGTTTTGCCTGAGATTTTTAGTGCTGTTCTAGCGCAGTGCGTGTTATTTTTGCGTAGTATTGTTTGCTAGATTTTCTACTGATCGATCGTTTACCGTGGCTTTTTACTGTGTTTTTAGCTGTAGTTTTTGCTGGGGTTTTCTTTCAGATGGCCTCGTCGAAGGCGCTCATTAAGATCTTCTAGGTCGTCAGAATCATCTTTAATAACTTGCTTAGCGCGGTTCGGCTGAGTGGAGCGACGGACATTGATTGAGGAGCTGAATTCTGATTCGAGTTGGTCCTCAAAAAGATCATCATCAAGATCTGCAAGGGTTTTTAGAGGGTGGGCTGCCTGAGGTTCAAGACGAGAGTTTAGCTGGTTGCTTGGCTGGAAATTTGATTGAGATTCAGATTGAACCTAAGGAGTAGGGCCGACTGGACGAATACGACCAAAGAGCTTGCGGGTAGGAGAGGCGATGACCTGAATACGGGAAGACGCCGAAACCTTTGGTATCGCTAGCTGGGCGAAGAGAGGCGGTATTGTTCAAGCAGTGGAGCTCGGAGCGGTGTGGCTTTGGGGCGGCGGAGTTTATGGCGACAGAGTTTGGGGCAAAAATGGGGTGGTTTGGCGGTTTTAGCGTGGCACGTTTTGAGGCGGCGATTTTGGAGGCCTCTTCGCGACGCTGCATTTCCTGAAGGGCTCGCTGTTTGCGGATTTGCTCCGCCTGAAGACGCTTTTTACTTCAAGTTCCATGGCTTTGCGACGAGCGGCCATCTGTTCTGGCAGCTTCACGCTGAGCTTGGCGTTGGTGTTCCAAAATACGCTGACGCTCACCCTCAAGAGCGCGATTTCTAGCCTCTTCAGCGGCTTGATATTCTGATAACTCCTGTTTTGCAGCTTCGATACGGCGCTGATCTCAGGCTTTTTGAGACGATTTTTGCTCTTCGATTTGATGTTTGATAGCTTCACGGCGAGCTATTTCTGGCGCGCAAGCTTTCGGCGCTCAAGTTCACGGGTCGGTTGGAAGCGGAGCAGCAGCACGACTAGCACTACGTACAGGCGCAAAATCCATGCGTCTTCGCGCAGCTGATGCTACTAATGGTTGGCCTTGAGTTCTCTGATCTCGTCCTGCATAAACTTATTGTTTTCTTTTTATATTATACTCGATTTTTAAATTTTGAAAATTTGCATGAGCGGTTTATTTTTGATAGGTGGGTGAGGTTTTTAAGGTTTTGCTGGATGAGGATTACTCGCGGACGCGTTTTGCGGTCTCAATAATTTCATTAAAAATTATCAGAGATGAGACTAGATTCGCCGACTAGTACACCATTAACACCTGGAACTTGTCAAATAAGCACCAGCATTATTTGGATTGACGCTACCACCGTAGAGGATTGGAACTTCATCTGCAGTAGCTTTTGCACATAAATACTGATAAGCTGCTCCGGAATAATCTTTGATGGAGGCAGCATTTCATCAGGGTAGCTGAGCGGGCTTGCTTAGTAGGGTGGAGATGGCCCAGACCGGCTCGTGAGGCGATGACACATTTTTCACGTCTTCCGTATCGATTTCAGAGAGACCACCGAGGAGTTCGTCACGTAAGACATCTTTGGTTTCGCCAAAGTTGCGCTGATTTTCGGCCTCGCCGATACAGAGAATTGAGATGATATTATTTCGGATAGCGGGCAGCAACCTTTTTGACTGATATCACGGTTGGTTTCGCCAAAGATAAAAGCGACGTTCGAGTGGCCAATTAAAGCATAAGTTACAACACCACGAAGCTGGGCGATGGAGACTTCACCGGTGTAGGGGCCAAAAATCTTTTTGGTAGAAATTTTTAAGCGGCATGAGTTTGATTTTTGACTTTATTGCGCTCAAGTTGAAGAGACAAGGAGACGAGAGAGATAAAGTCAGGGGCGATGATGATTTCGATGCCAAGCGCGTAGGTTTGATTTTCCTTAGTAACCTTTGGAGATAAAATTGAGGAATCCCCAACAGTTAAGTTCATTTTCCAGTTGCCCATCACGTAAGTTTTCATAGATTTATTATAGCATTTTATGCGGATATCTGGAGGTTAATATAAAGAGTGATGCAGTATGATTACTTATAAGTTTATTTTAGGGTGGAATTTTGCGGCAATGTCGGGTATGATTACGCTAAAAGGAGGCAGATGAAAAGATTCTGCATTTGATATTGATCAAACTTTAAACGTGGCAAAAGACGCCGATCCCAGATGAAATGGCGTGGATTTTGGCGGAGTGTTTGAATAATTTTGAAGTCTGTCCGATTTCGGGACAGAAGTTTGACCAGTTTTGATCTCAGGTTGGAATAGACTGATTGAGGTGGCAGAAGTGACACCGGCGCAATTAATGCATTTACACTTATTTGTGGCGCAGGGGACAGTATTATCGATATGCGCGATGGCGAACCAAAATGATGGAACGAAATATGACGAGAGGAACTGAGCTGGTTTATAGTTTCCCGCCAACTGAATCTGAGGTGACGCAAATTTCAGGGGCGATTGAGCAGGCGGCGAAGGAGTTGGGCTTCTGGGAGAGTGATAAACTGAAACCTGGTGACGAGATCATTGAGAATCGTTTGTCCCAGGTGACATTTTCGGCGCTGGGGCAGGCGGCAGGGACCGAGGAAAAATACGCTTGGGATCCAGATTGTGAGAAGCGCAAAAAGATTGTGGAGCGAGCCTTAGAGCTAGCGCCCGGATTTACTTTTTGAAATTGGCGGGACAACCAGTATTAATGCAGTGAAGCCTGGATGATATAGGCATTTGGCATGCAGCATCTGATGGAGGAGCTTGGGTGTCTCGAAGGAAGATATTTTGTATTTTGGCGACATGACGCAAACCGGGTGGCAATGACTACCCAGTGATGGAGATGGGGATCGAGACGATTACGGTACGAAACCACGAGGATACTGAGTTTGCGTTGTGGAATCTTAGGGATCTTGTAGGTGCTTTGGGGTTCCTGTGGGTGTTTTATTGTCGAGACTACAGAGGTTTTTCTGACGAGATTAACTATTCATATTCTATGTTATATTCGTGATCCATATTATGGTATAATATGCTTATGTTAATCGAAGGTTCAAGACTCTTAAATTACCCTATTCTTAGTTTACATACGGCGACAGAAATTGCGCGCGTGAAGGCGCTCGTGGTTGATCCAAATTATTTGAAAATTGTGGCTTTTTGAGGTGGTAGCAATAAACTCACGCAAACGTCTATTTCTTTGATGTTAATAGTATTCGAGAATTTTCCAAAGGTGGGGATAATTATTGATTCTGATGAGGAGTTTGTTGAACAGGGGATATTATCAAGCTTTAACGAAATTATTGCGCTTGGGTTTGTGTTAGACCACATGAAAGTAGTGAGTAAAAAGAAGAGTCTGCTTGGACATGTGCAAGATTTTACCGTGGTGACGGATAATTTTCAGATTATGCAATTGATTGTGAAGAGGCCTCATCTATAAGGCTTTGATTGATCCGGAGCTCGTAATTGGACGTTCGGAAGTGCAAGAAATTAATGACACCGAAATTGTGATTAAAAATGACGAAAACACGGTGATGAAAAAATCCGGTAGTCTTGATTTTGTGCCAAACTTTGTGAATCCGTTTAAGATCGGAAAATATATCGCGCATAGCGAGAATTCGACCACGGAATAGAGTCTCGAGTTTTTGGGGGCGCTGGGTTGGCGTTTTGCCAGATTTTACGGATGTGGCTTTCGAGTATTTATAGATGTGTTTTGTGATATTTGCGGATGTGATTTGGTGGTATTTAATAGAAATAGTTTTCTGATGAATAGTCGTCAGGGGCTGAATCAAGATTAGATAGTGCGGAGTCGACCTCGGATTTAATGAGGTTATAGGAGAAACCTTGACGGGCGAGATAACCGATAAGTTTCTGACGGTCGGTAGTTTTTCGAAGCTGCTTTTGAGCATTTTTGAAGCTCTGTCACCTCGTCGCGAACCAGCTCGCCAGTAGTGTCTCGAAACCAAGGCATCAGAAATGAGATCATCAGAAATTCCTTCTGCTTCAATTCTTGAATAAGACGGCGCTGGCTGATGCCTCTTGACTGGTGGCGATTCTCAATATAGAAGCGCGTGAAGTAGGCATCATCGATGACTTTTTGGGATTCGAGGCGGAGATTACCTGCTCGATCATATCATCCGTGATGCGGTCCGGAAGGCTTTGACGGGAGATTGGTTTTGCGGGCCACGATATTCATAAGTATTATTTTCTGTAAAATCAGTTTCGCGGATTTTTGGTTCTTTCCCTCGATGGTTTGGCGAATCTGTTTAACTTTCCAGCATAGGCAGCGTCGGTTTCCTAGTTTCTGAAGATGAGACTGAAACGCTTCCAGGCCAGCTCACTGACGCTGTCTTATGCGTTCGAGAAAGTCGATGACTTCTTTTTGAGTGAGGCCTGGAAAAACAATACCAAGAGTTTGTTGATAGAGTTTGCCAGCACCCGACTGAGATTGAAATTTTTCGACTTCAGCTTCTGAAGTAGTGTTTGACCTTGACTGAGTTTAGCGTCGGCTAATCTCGAGTATGGTGAGTGAAAAGCTGAATTTACCATCAAGAAAGATATTGACTCGATCTCGCATCGCGCATGGCGCCGCGAAGACTGGTAATTGTTGGCATATTTCTCATGTCAGCCTTTATTTAGAATTATTTAATTTTGGACCGTTCCAGACTTAGAGGTCATTTGATATTATTTCTGGCTGGCTTCGGCTTTTGGTGCGGACCTTCTCCTCAATTTCAGCGAAAGAGTTCAGGGTTTTCTTTGAAGACACGTTTGACCGCTCATGACCTTGGCCAATGGTTTCACCATTGTATTTTCAAGAAAGCGCCAGCTTTATCGAGTCACGCTATTGGACGGCAAGATCAAGTACATCACCAACTTTGGAGATACCTTCGTTATACATGATATCAAACTCAGCAGTGCGAAATGGAGCAGCAATCTTTGTTTTTGACAACCTGATTTTGGTGCGGTTACCGATAATATCTTCGCCGTTCTTGATCTGGCCAATACGACGAATATCAACACGAACTGAGGCATAGAATTTTAGTGCGTTACCACCAGTGGTAGTTTCAGGGTTTCCGAACATGACGCCAAGTTTCATACGAATCTGATTGATGAAGATAACGGTTGCTTTAGACTTGGAAATGATGGCAGTAAGCTTTGCGCATGGCCTGAGACATAAGACGAGCTTTGCAAAGCCCCATCTGAGCATCACCCATATCACCGTCGATTTCGGCCTTTGGAGTGAGGGCGGCAACTGAGTCAACAACGATGAGGTCAACAGCGTTTGAGCGAACGAGAGTCTCACAGATTTCGAGAGCTTGTCTCACCATTGTCTGGCTGAGAGATCAGGAGGTTGTCGATTTGGACGCCGATTTTTCAGCATAGGAAGGATCGAGGCGTGCTCAGCGTCGATGAAAGCAGCCTGACCACCAGTTTTTTGAACCTCAGCGATAGCGTGAAGTGCTAGAGTAGTCTTACCGGAAGATTCAGGTCCATAGATCTCGATGATGCGACCTTTAGGATAGCTGCCACCGAGGGCGAGAGTCGAGGAGAGTGATCCTGACGGAATGAGTTCAATATTGAGCGTTTTGTGATTTTTCGCCGAGCTTTCATAATGGAGCCGTCGCCGAATTGCTTGGTGATTTGAGCTGACGTAGCGAGTTTCAATGCTTCAGATTTGCCATCTTGTACAGTAGTTTTTCTTTGGTGTCTTTTGGTTCTTTGCCATATTTGTCCTTTTTTTAGGAATTAATTATTTTGACCGGCAATAAATTGCGATCTTTCTCTCCAGAAGAATGAAAACCTTTACCTCGCTCTCTTAGTTACAAGTATAGCTGAAGTCAAAGTTTTTTCAAGCATAAGACGCGATGATTATTGAAAATTAATGGAACCCGTAAAAATCAGAGTCGTGTATCTCAACAACAATTCTTGATATATGTGAGGCGATTATTTAACTAGAGCGAATTTGTTTTTACCACGCTTCAAAAACAGCGAGCGCATTAATTTCGTAAAAGTGACACATCGAGTGACTTTTTCACCATTGACGGAAATGGCTTTGCCGGAAATTAATTGTTTAGCCTCAGAACGTGAAAGAACAGAGAGAAGTTTCGACAAGTGCATCGATGAGAGGATTTTGCCAGCTTTTTCGGAAAGTCTGATCGTTGGGAGGAGGAGGGCGATAGATTCAATGTCAGATTCAGAAAGAGTTTCAATACGACGGTCGCCAAAGAGAGAGGTCAGTGAGAAGGATAGCAGCGGCGGCAGAATTTTTGCCATGCACGATCTCGGTGACGCTTTTTGCGAGAGCCTTCTGTGAGCAAGGCGCTGCTCAGGATGTGCTACGATGTTCCTCAAGAATTTTATCGATGGTTTCTTTTGTCGAGAACGGAATAGATTTTTGATGAGATATTCGACAGATCTCGTCAGCTTGGTTGAGCCAAAATTGATAAAAATCAAAGATTGAAGTGAAAATTGCCGGAGCCATTATCGGAGCTAGCGAGCCAGACAGCATTACCCTCGGATTTACCAAACTTGCGACCAGTGACTGGGTCGATAATGAGTGGGGTGGACCAGACGTCAGCACTCACCGTTTTCTAGGCGCTTGATGAGGTGAACACCAGTGGAAGAGTTGCCAAACTGGTCGGCGCCACAAAGTTGAAGATCAACGCCATAGGTGCGATATAGGTGGAGGAAGTCATAGCCCTGGATGAGGGTGTAGGAGAATTCAGCATAGGAAATACCAGAACCACCTTCGCCGATGCGATTCTGAATAAATTTGCGGTCGAGAAGCTGGGTCATAGAAAATGTTTTACCAACCGTGCGGAGGAAGTCGAGATAGTTGATGTTTTTGAACCAGTCGTAGTTATCGACCATGGTGAGTTCATAATGATCATTGGTTGGATCGCCATCACCGAGAGTATTGGCGGCGCCATCCAGACTAATGACGGATCTCGATTTGTTTTTGATGCAGGCCTTGTTGTGTTCGACTTCGTTTATGGTTTTAAGATCCGTTCACCATTTTTCTTTGGATCACCAATTTGACCAGTGGCGCCACCAACAAGGAGATATGGACTGGTAGCCGTGGCGACAAAAACAAGCGCACATCATGAGAGCAGGCGAGATTGCCGATGGTTAGAGAATCAGCGGATGGGTCAGCACCAATAGGAATTTCTTGACCTTGCGATTATCAAGTCTCTTCAGGGTTTTGATGGTATTTTCGGCGACAAAAACCGCGCCAGGCTAATTCTTCGGATAATTTCATAGGTTTATTTTTTACCATATTATAGAGAGACCCAAAAAGAAGGGAGTGATTTTAGGTGAACGGCAGTGATGATATTAGTGAGATTTTTGATTGATATAGAAAAAGAAGGAATGATTCCCTTCTTTTTGCCGAGAAGACTATTTGAAAGTATATATCATATATCGATTATATTTCGGTGAAGTCTTTCAGCTTTAGCTATGGACCGGTGATGGTATCGGTGGCTTCGTAGCCTTGGCTATCAGTGACGGTGACGGTGATAGTCGACCCAGAGCCGGTGAAGCTATAGTTTGGATCATTGAGGCCAGAGCTGACGGAACCGGATTTATCCACTCGTACCATCAACGGAAAGTGTAGCGACTGAGGCCAGCTGAGCCTGGAGTGACAGTGAATTTGAGAGCGCAGATGCAGGTGATGCTAAGTGAGTATTGAAAGAGACGGAAGGTGGAGTATAAGAACAGTCATCTTCGGTGTTTGGATCGTAACCGTTAGGATCGGTGGCATAAGCTTGTTCTTAGAAATTTGGATCGATAGTGTAACTGATTTCGACTTCAACGACGAGGCTAGAGAGAGGTACGGTCAGGCTTTCTTTTGGTAAACTTGTTGAACTTGATGGACTCCTTTTGCATACCGTTATTCTTACTATTGAACCAGCTTGGCCAAATATCGGTGATGCCATTGACGGTAAGAGTTTGCATGCCGGCCGGCTGGACTGGTTTGTCACCAGGGCTTCCATTTACCTTCGGCGGCATAAACTTTGTGTGAACTGGACCCATATAGTCAGCTTACAACTGTACGGACAATGGTGTTCGAGCTATTCCAGAGGCCGGAACCGTCATGATTGCCGTTCCAAACAATAGTAGGGCAATAGCAGACGAATAAGAGGCCATGAGAGAATCTTTGGTAATTGCGGAGTTGGAGTGGTGGTGGTACCAGTTTTGAGGCAGTCCAGACACCTGGGACAACGAAACCAGCAGAGCGAGCGAGAGAGCCCCAGACGAGATTACGAGCATTGGCATCGCCAAGAATATCGGTAACCATGTAGGCAGCCTGGGCATCGAGGACGCGCTTACCAGCGGTATCTTCCCATTTTTCGACAACATCACCAGAAGAGTTCTTGACTTCGAGAATATAGGTGAGGGGTTTATAAACACCACCACGAGCGATAGAGGCATAGGCGTTGGCATGCTCGATTGCGCGAACGTTACAACCAGAACCGATGGCGACGGAGAGACCGCCTGAAGTATCAGTACAGTAGAGAGATCACCGAGGTCGTGTGCGACCTTCAAGCTATTTTCGATACCGTTAATGTAGAGTGCTTTAACGGCTGGAATATTGAGGGAATTGGCGAGAGCTTTACGGATTGGGATACTACCATAGAAGGCGCCGGTGTAGTTTCGAGTTGGCAGGCTGCCAGTGAAGCCGGCACAGTAGTATTTATCGATGTTCTCATCTTTGAGGATGGAACCCGCGCCATAGTTTACACCTTCACGTTGAGCAAAAAGAGGGGCATAGTCGAGGATTGGCTTGATGGTAGAACCTGGTTCAAGTAGTGCGGTAGCGGCATTAACTTCGCCGTAAATTGGTTTATTCCAGTCGGCAGAGCCAACCATGGCGATGACCTGACCGGTTTCGACATCAACCGAGGAGAGCGAGATATTGTCACTACCATTGGTACGCGTGAGTTTGACGCCGTAGCGACGGCTGCCTCAGCGTATTCCTGCGCACGAAGATCTAGGGGATGTCTTGATGGTAAAGCCACCAGCACGCATAGTTTTGACACCATACTTTGCCTCAAGTTGCTTCTTTACTTCAAGAACAAAGTGAGGGGCTTTGATATCAGTATAACGGCTAACCTCTGGTTGAATTTCATCAAGAATATTAACTTTCTTGGCCTCTTCGGCTTGTTCGGCGGTGATGTAGCCCATTTTCCCATGACATCGAGAGTCTTTTGCTGCCTGGCGATGAGAGCTTTATTAAGCAGCGGTATTGTATGGCTGAGATAAGATGGGTTGTTTGGAATCAGGAAGAAGAAGGGCGGATTCGGCAAGAGTGAGATCCTTAGCGGATTTCTTGAAATAGGCCTGTGCGGCACTTTCTACGCCATTACGGCGACCACCATACGGAGATTCGTTGAGATACATGGTAATGATTTGCTCTTTGGAATACATTTTCTCAAGTTCAAGAGCCAGAATCATTTCCTTAATCTTGCGAGGAGACCAGTGACAGTTCGAGTTGCTAGCTTCATCAGAGAAATAAACTTGTTTAATAAGCTGCTGGGTCAGAGTGGAACCACCTTGAACACCGTGACCGGAAAGAGTGGAAAGACTGGCGCGGATGAGGGCAAAGAAGTTAACACCTGGGTGGTTATAGAATTCGCGATCCTCGATAGCGACCGTAGCCTGACGCATGTAGGTGGAGATATTTTCGCCTTCAACAACTAGACGATAGTCACCGTCACCCTTTATCCTCCCAGAGGACCTGACCACTACGATCGAGATAAGGTATTGACTCGTTCCGGAAACTTTCATCTGGTCGAGACGGATTTCATCAAGATCTTTTTATAGTAAAGGGAAGAGACCGCCGATGGCGATGACGGCGAGAAGAAACATGGACCGCTGAGGCTCTTTGAGGAAGAAAAAGAGACCTTTCTTTTGAAAAGATAAAATGAAAGACGCGCTTTGGGTGGAGTCTGGCAAAGAACGCTTTGACTGGCTCTTTAGGAAGTTTTGAGTTCTTCGGCTTCTTTCCTGGCCCTAGCTTCCTTTTTGGCACGTGAACGATAAACAAGGGAGGAGTATAGATTCATTTTTGGTCTCTGGAAAAGAGAGCGGACAGAGCGCTTTTGGGATTTTGTATCGCGTTTGGTTTGAGATTTTTTCAGATTTTGCCATTTCAGATTGCTCGTTTTCAGTTTTAATTGCTTCGGATTTTATGGATTCAGATTTTACTATTGGATTTCTTGATCCAGGCTTTTGCGATGGTCCCATTTCTCGGTCGGCATTGAGTTTCTGCCTGATAGGCCCTAACTGCACGAGCTTCAGCTAGTCTTTTGCCTGAGCAGAAGTGAGTTCTGGCATTGTGCTTGACATAGAACGCCAGCACGTTTTGTGCTGCCACGTTTGACTATTTTTCTCGTTTTTCCATAGCGGTTTTATCTTTTTCCTTACCAGTATTAACCAATTCTATCCTCCGTTTTATCGTACAATTTTTATATAATTATACACTCGCCACGAAATAGTAGCAATATTTTTATAAAAATGTCGAAAAATCTTATGTTTTTATGTGGACTGTGGATGCAATTACGTATATAATAGGAATGATAAATGTTAATGCTATAATAAGATAGGATTATAGATGATCAAAAGCATCACCAATAATTTTTCTGAAAAAGAAATCTGCACCTATTATCTGCTTCTTCGAAGTATGCTTGTTTTTGCGTGGTTATTCTTTAGGGGTATCTCGAGAAGTTATGCTGTTGCTGTCATCATGCGGGACCACAAAAACAAAATAACTTTGCTGCTCAAACCATCGTTATATTAGACTAACTTACCGGAATCGACAACATTCAGTATTGATGGGACTAACCTGGATACTACTAACGAAAAGCCAATGCAAAATATTCAGGTCGCTGCAAAATTCACATATCTGGATATAAGCTTTATATATCATCGTCAGAAACTAGTCTAAAGACAAGTGATGGAACTGCAGAGATTCCGTACGAAAAATCTGACAACGAATTTGCTTTCAGCAATCTAGTGTTCTGCCAACAAATGGGCTTTTTCATACAAAAGACTGGAACCGAATATATTATTCCGCTTTGCGCAAATGATAATTTAACTGATAATTGTAAAATTTTCCGAAAGTTCTATATATATACATCTCTAGCTACACCAATTATTCAGTATGGAACCCATATTGATATGTCTGCTAAAGCCTGGAACCTATAGTTCAAAGCTTTTGGTTTTGACCGCTGTAATCAATTCTGGTCCAACAGCCGAACTTAAGATTAATAGCGTGAGCCCTTCAGTTGTACCCACTTGATCCAACCGGTCATACTGTGAAGAATGAAGCTGGTCAGAGCCTAAAAACATAAGATGAATATTAAAATCCCAATGATTGAGCGTGATTTTAATGTCGAGAGCTGATGATTATAGGAAGTTTAAAAGCGACGGCAGGGGGACTTGATTGTCCAATCGATCCAACAACCTTCCAGAAAACAACTGACGAGATTTCGTTTGATTGTACAGTTGACTTTAATAATGCTAATCCACTGTTCCAGGTTGGTCAGAAGACCGAAGTGGTGGTCGAGACGATTCCATATGGATATATTTATTCAAAACAAGATGCTCATCTCAATTTGCAGAATTCATGGGTAGACGTTGGATATACCGGAACACCACAAGAATTCACTCTTTCCGGTTACTGGAAAGTATAGCTTGAAGTGATGGGGGCAAGTAGTGGGGCCGAGAACACCGGTACAGAGCTTTAATTGGTACCACAATAAAGGGATTTTAATCCTGGACTTGGCGGATACTCTTCGGCTATAAAGATTTTAATGCTGGAGATAGGGTTGCATTATTTGTTGAGGTAGAGGTGAAGCATCTCTCGATGAAGGTGTTAATCCAAATATCATTCACAAGGGTGGTTTCAATGGCGGTGGTACTGGAAGCGTGGGACCACTTGCTCGGGGATACGCTATCTCAAACTGGCGCAACTGGGGTGGCGCAGGTGGTGGTGGCGGAACCGATATTCGACCGGTGAGTAATACAGATTATGTAACTGATCCTACATACCACATCAGAATGCGTCCAGCTGGATCATCTGAAATACTTCTCAATGAAGGACCTTGGTCACCGCTCGACCATGGGTCATACCAAGCAGTTTTCGAGGTTGAAAATATTCCAGATTCGGATTTTGAGGGAGCAATGGCATATTACGACTTAAACTCTTCACCAGATAAGCTATTCCGTAATGTATATTCACAGAAACATGGTAATTTCATCTCGGTCTACTTTACATGACGCTAGCCAACCAGCCCCACAATTTATGCCTAATACAGCTGCAGAAGTACGTCTCAAAATTAAGACCACAAATACGACCGCAAAAATCAAGAGTCTGGAAGTTTTATAAGTTAGCGGATCGTAATATTGTCGGTGGCGGCGGAGCAAGGTGGGACGCAATCGCTGGTGGCGGACATGGAGAGAGAGACTTACAAGCAGTGCTCCTGACCATTCCGGCGTGACCACCGGATCCAACGTGGCGAGGGTTCCGTGCTACCTGCCGCGCAAACCAAACAAGTGGTGCCAGCTATGGCTGCTTCCGCTCCACGCTTCGACGATGGCAATGAGGCTTTGGACTAATCCGCAAAATCTTCAAATACAAAGGTCGTCCTGCTGGTGGTGGATGGACTAATGGTGAGTTTGTCGCACAAACACCATATGATATGTCAACTCCCGCCTCTGGAGCAAGTGGTGGATCTGGTTGTATCGGCGGAGTAACCAGTGGTTTTTACGAGAAAATTGATGATGATACAAAATATTTCTCCATACTGGCAACAAAACTTTGTATGTGATGGACACGACGGTCTCTATTCGTATCTCATATGCGACTTATCCTGGTGGAACTCAAGTTAATAATAGAGACACAATAATAATAGACACGTAATAGTTAAATAGAATCTCAGGTGAAGGCCTGAGATTTTTGGCTAGACGACAATGATATAATAGTGGCATGAATGAAATTATTTTAATTATCCTGGGACTGGTGTTTATCGAAACCAGCTTCCTAGTGGTGCGATCTTTTCAGAAAAGGGTTTAACTATTCTGGACAGAGCGCTGAATTTATGTCGATACATCAAGTTTAATGGATGGAAGGATTCTAAAAGGTCTCCAAAAGACTGGCTTTCTTGACGGGCTTTTTGATTATTCCACATAGCGTTCTGAACGAGATGCAGCTTTTAAGGGACGGAAAGGGATACTGAAAACGGGCGCGAGCAAGATTTGGGCTTGATGTAGTGAACGAACTTGAGCGCGTGGTATACATGAAGTGGAGATTTTGCCAGACGCGCTAGATCATACGCCGGTTGACAATCGCTTATTGCAGCTTGCAAAGGAGAAACGTGGGACGATTCTGCAGACTACCGACCATAATCTTGATGGTGGCAAAACGATGGATATTGATGTACTAAATGTGAATGATTTAAGTGATTGAACTAAGGAGCGACTACCTGCCAGGTGAGCAGGGCCCACGAATTAAAGTACGGCACTGAGGAGCGATCCAAAACAAGGTGTGGGGGTATCTGCCGGACGGCATGATGGTGGTGGTAGACGAGGGCCGCAACACTGGTCGGGAGATTTGTGGAGATTGAATTTTTGATGAAGTTTTTGCAAACAACTCGGGGCGCATGATGCTTGCACAAAGTCTGTGAACCCAGAGCAGTCGAGTCGGCCGGTTGTGACAGGGGCTGGACGAAAAGGTAAAACTAAATCTTAAATTTTGCAATTTATAATGCCAAGTTCAGGGTGATCGGTACACCGTATTCAAGGGCATAGGCCTCATAATCTGAAAGCTGCTGCTTATATGACAAGATCCTGACGGCCAAGCATCTACTACATCTAGTGCGAGGTCAAGGCGGGAGGCGTGGTTCGCGGTTAGCATGGCAAATGGCGTAGCGGTGCTTCCCTGTTCCCTCAAAAGCCATGGCCATGAGATTCCGATTCTTGCTGGTATAGTTGCCAAAGAGGATATGTGACTAGGGCACATGCAGCCATGGAAGCGAAGCGATGATGGGAGAAGCTTTGACCAAAGAGCTGGTCGAAACCGGCTTGCGTCAGAGGATTATTACTGGTGCGATGGCATGCCGTAGGTGAGGGCGGAGAATATTAATAAAGTTCGAGATGAAGCTCCGGGAGATCGTGTCTTAGTATCTCGATCGCCTCGCTCGCTTCACGAGTGGTCAAATATCGCCGGCAACTACAAAGAGATGAGTCGAAATTTCTCCTGGTGTTGGAACAAATTCAAAAAGACTGCAGCCCCTGTTCAAAGTCTTGTGCACAACGGCCTCTGTCCTGCCAGACGGGCTCGTCGGTTTTATTGAAGGTAACAAAGATTGACCTGGTGACTCCTAGCAGAGATTTCAAAACAAGGATCCACAGCGTGGCATCAACTGGAAGAAGAGACAGGTGACGTGTTTGCACAGGACGAGCGAGAGCGAGGAAATTAACGATTGGTGACTGGTGAGAGAATCCGCTATGATCCTGGCGCCAACAAGTACTGGAGCTTAGGAGAGTTGACGGAAGGATATGGACGCCAAGCTGACTTCTTCGCACTGTCTCGAGGAATTTGAGGGTGCTGGATAGTCCTGCGCAAGAATGATGGTGAAGAAGGCTTCATAGCTGGTCATCACTAAGCAGGTTCACCAGAGAGAAGGTGTCCGATCATAACCGAGAGAAAGAACGTTTTCAGATGATAGTTCGACAATGCAGCCGCATCTCTCAGATTCCAGGGAGACATCCCACCCGCTTCTCAAAGTCCGATTACCCCAGGTGCGACTGGTGGATTGACAAATTTCATCCAGTTTATTACCAGTGGTCTCGTCTGGACACAAAGGACAGAAGGATGGGTCTTTTCAGCCTGAATTATTTTGAGCCGTGGCATGCACACTTTAGCGATAGATTTTAAGATTAGTCATGGAGAAACCTTCCTCTTTGTTAAAATAATTCTTCGAAATGATAGGAGTGGAGCCAGGAAGAGAGGCTCGAGCTCAGTCATGGGTCGGATTCAGCTATTTATTGAGGGAGTTTTGGTGGGCTTTTGAAGTTGCCGCGAACCTTGGTGTCATCAACAATGAGTGGACCAGAGAGGCCTTTTTCGGTTTCGAGGACAATAAAGACTAGATCGCTACTAGTTTTTCGCAAAATCTGCAAGGGCGCCTCGACATCTAAAATGAGACTTCGCATGATGATGTCAGTCTGATTCTCAGATTTTTCAAAGGTATGACGTGCGTTTCGGTTTTGTCTTCTGTCTGCTCTTCTTGAATAAGTTTGGCAATATTTTTGCTCAACCTGCTCCAAAGGTATTGGTTGCGCGTCATCAAGAATCTTCACCATCGAGAGACATTTCGAGTTCTTGGTCAGCGAGGGTTCTCTGTCTGCGCGAAGAGCTCAGCTGCGGGCCTTGGAGAAGTGCCGAGACGTTCTTCAATGCGGATTGGAGTATAGCCAAAACCACGAATCGTTCGTTATTAGCTGGAGTGCTCGGACGACTGACCAGCAACGGTTGGACCGGGAAATCCTTGTAGCCAGTCAAGGTGGAGGACTGACAACTACCATTATTTGGAGAACTGAGGAGGTCGTTTAGGTTGAGACTGGCGAGAGTCGTGGCGGTTTCAAATTCCCCGTCACCGATCAGGACGATGGCGGTGCGTTCAGGATGTCCAGACAATAACCATAAGCGGCGGTAGCAAAGAGGAATATGCCGGAGTTCGCGCCACCTTCGCAGATAACGCACGAAACCGGATGGACTGGCGTGAGACGGGAAAGCCGCCAATACGAGAGAAAAGCGCGGAGATTTTTGGCAAGACCGGCATAATCTGGCTTTGAGACTATCATCAACTGCGGCGAGATCACCATCGCGCATAGAAGGAGGTGGCTTGAAGAGCTGGAAAACCGTGGCTGGCCGAGTACATTGTATTATCTTTTGATCAGCAAAAATATCTCGCAGCAGCATAGACGAGATGACACGCCAGGACAAGGTGCCCCAGTGCCCGAGGGAGCCGAGGTTTGATGTCGTCGAAAGATGAGAGGTTTCTCGAGGAGAAAATTGCTTTTAGTTGGGTAACTGTGGGGTAGTTGTGCAGGCGCGGATACGTTTTTCAGTGGCTGCGAGACTCACTTTTGTTTCCGATATTGCATATGCTTATTATAGGCATAACAGAGGTGATGTGGAGGGAGAGTGTGGTGTTGACGCGAACCATGGCGGCGCGCAAGACTTCACCCTTCGTAAAGATGGCCTGGGATGAGCCTCTCAGCGATAACTCTGTCCACCATCACCTTCTTCCACTGGTGATGGCGTTATGAAATTCAGGGATTAAATACGGTGCCCGGATTTGGGAGTCAATTGGGGTGAGATCGAGAGCCTTTGAGAGTTTTGGTCGAGGGTTTTCTGTGGACTGGAGCGAGGAGATCAGGATGAAGCCTTGATGGCTACGGGACATGTCGTCGATCAGAGGGAGGACCTTGCTTATGGTAGCGTGTTTTGCGATTGTTTTCGCTTGTTCCCTTTGCAACTCAACCTGCTTACGGAAGTTTTCGAAAATCCACTTGCACGGAGCGCTGCAAGTCGCCGATCAGTCTCAGAGTTTTGATGTGCTAGTGGCAATTTCTTTCTCAGATCTTTTGTGGAGTTTGTGGTCCAGCGAGTTTACGAGATGTTTTGGGTTTCCTTCTTCAATATCTGGCTTTAAATTCCAGTGATCTTCAAAAGTGGCTTGGGTTGAGCTCGGAATCAAAGGCGTCGCCTCGTGTTTGCGACCTGCTTTTGCTTGGCTAGATTTATCAGATTTATTTGAAAAATGGGCTATTCATAATTTCCCTTTCTTTAATACATGCTTTCAAGATATTTACCGGCGTGACGAACAAGTCCCATGACCTGGAAAGAGTAGTTTTGGCGGTAGGACCGAGGATGCCAATGTAACTGGAGTCGGAATATGGAGAGCGGAATTTACTGATGATGAGGGAGACGTCGGAGAGTCACCGATTGGATTTTGCATGCGATGAAGATATTGCTGAGCGGTTCGCTGGACGTGCCTCGCGAAGCCATGGTTCGAGATTATCGAGGGCTTGGAGACATTTTGAATACGCTGAGAATCCGTGAATTCTGGTTGCGAAAAGAGTTTTCTTGAGATGCCAGAAAGATGGGAAGCTGATTGCCGATGGTGGCAAGGCCGAGGATTACCGGTGGAGCTCCCGACTAGCATATCAACGGCGGTGCGGATCAACGGGATACAGCTTTGGGCCTACGTGAGCCGATGCGGACCTCAAGAGCATGAAGGCCACGATTTTTACTCATTTTGACCTGAGGAGAGGAGCGCGGTCAGGACAGAACTTTTGGAAATATGGGTCTTTCAGCGATTTGATCGAGCCGCCTCGGCGAAAACACTTTCAAAATCGTCATCCGCTTCAGTGTCAAGGTCTCCAAATCTTCGCTCCAACGCAAAGCCTTCAAGGTCATTTTTCGCGAGAGGACGAGGGAGTTAACATAGAGCAAGCGAGTAGCCGGCGTCGGTTGGAATGCGCCCGCAGAAGTGTGCGGAGGACGACGAGGTCCGAGTTCCTCGAGTCTCAGCCGTATTTCGGCGCGCGGAATTAGGCGCTCGAGGACATCAAAAAGTTTGGCGAGAGTAACACTGCTCAGACGGAGTAGCCATCTCGGCATTATTCCTCAATGACGGCAAAAGGATGGCTTTTTGACGATCGGTGAGTTGAATTTTGAGTTATTTTCTTCTTCCATTTTCATACTTTTTCTGTTTTGAATATAGTACTGCATTAGCACTCACACACAAGAGTGCTAAAAGAGGCGGATGATTTTTGATGTCTGAGGATGGGGGCTAGTTATTGTGTGAGGGATGCGTATTCTTGCCGTGAGAATTGTGGATCTAGAATATGGCTTGAGAGTGAAGCAGCTCTGGGGTGCCTCGAGGTCGATGCGAGCGTAAGTATTATCTTTTATACCAGCCGACGCATAACTTGTTCCATTGCCACCAACTAAGTTGCTTTGCGCCATCAAACATTTCATGAAGAAAAGTATGGATATCTTGTTGCAACATCAAAAGGGTTGAAGATGCATAAATAGTTTTAATCTTTGTATTTGCAAAACATTCGCTCATGACCACTTGCAGCTAAAAGTATTAAAACTAGATAGGTCTAATGTATATATTTTCTGAACCAACATAGCGCCCTCAAACATACTACTCATACTATACACCCAGTCTGTTCTAAAGCTTGTAACATTCAGGATCTTTTAAATGTGTCATACCCGCAAACATCTTACTCTATATCGGTTACTTATTAGTGATAAAGTTTGATAGATTTTAGATTTTCGATAGATTGCATATCTTTAAACACTAGCATTCATATTAGTGACATTTGCAGTATTAAAACTAGAGATATTTAAGTTCTTTAGTTTTGTAACACCGAAAAACATCTCTGACATATTAGTTACATTCTGAGTATTAAAACTTGATAAATCTAGCATATTAACTTCAGAATCGCTCATGGAATCCTTAAATAAACCATACATATTAGTTACGCGACGTATCAAATGAAGAAAAATATTGAGATTCTTTAGCTTAGGCACTTTTCTCGAACATCCGATCCATCGTTACAACATTACGAGTGTCAAAATTAGATAGGTCAAGCGTCTCGAGAGCCAGCAATCCAGAGAACATATAGTTCATATATTAGTCACATTTTGAAGTATCGAAGCTGCTCACATCTAGTGATGTTAGGGTATTATTAAAAAGTCGGGAACATGTTCGACATACCGTTAACATTATTAGTTGTAAAAATCGTGTGAGGTTGATACTACTTGCTTTTTCGTAGGTCTTCGAATAAATCATTTAGGAATTGAGAGAGTCGTTATGCCAACCTGACATATCAACCGTTTCAAGTTCGAACATCCTCCGAACATCTCTTCCACTAACTGGTTTTGGCGAACATCTAGTCCAGCGAGATTAACAGATTTCAGGTTTGGCATACCGTTAAACATGTAGGCCATATTTTTCTACTCTGCTGGTAATCCAAATGCCTTAAGTCGAGATTTTTAAAACTTGAGTTAGAAAACATAAAAACATATTTTAACATTTTGGTACTTTAGATTAGATAGATTGGTTTTTCCTTCTGTTTTTAAACCTGTAAACATAAAAGACATATTCTCGACGTTTCCAGTATCAAGAGTGTTTATTATAAGCTATCGGCCAAAGGGACGCAAAAAGTCCTCGTCATATTCTTTTGTTTTTCGGAAGAGTCGATTCCAGAAAGGTCAACAATACCGTTATTTGTGGCGACTGTGTTTGAGCTAAACAACTCAGCAAACATCTCAGTAGCATCTTCGTTCATATATAAGACGTATCTGCATCAGACCACCAATAAATTGTTTTATCAACAGTGTCATACCACGCGTAAATAGGAACGACAGAATCTGTAGTCGAGACAATAACTTTTATTGTATGCATTATGTCAACTGGAGATTTTTAAAATTTAATGCTTCTACCGTCGTCATACTGCTAAAAGACTTCTTATTTTTATTTTTAAATTCTGGTCCTGGCAAACAATGTAGCTTTTGGGGAACGTAATTAGTGGTTGCAGTAAATAACACTTGTTTTGAGTAAGTTCCAGAGTTGAGGTCTGGGGAGGCTTTGACACTAAAATCAACCCTGGCACGTTGACCAGTAGTGTTTAGTTGTGGTGAGAACAGTATCTGGGACACTTGCTTTTGGATTGGTTTGAAGTTAACACCATCCGCGGAATAGCCCTCAGGATTTCGGGTAAAATTGAGTTCGACTAGAGGAGAGTAATGGATGCGATTTTGGTAGTTACAGATGAATCAGTATGATTTAAGTTCGTATCCTCGTCGATACTAGAAACATAAAAAGTGAAGCCTGTGGAATTGTTGGTACTAATGGAGGCGTTAATGGCATCCTGCTTAAAACGTCGAGGCAGAAAGCTCGGCTGGAGTAAAATGAAAATCAACATTTGAAGCATCCAGGAAAAGGAAACCGTTGTCGGGGTGCCGCCAGCACCTGGGGCGGCGAAAAGTGGAGTTATTGGAAGTTAAGAGAATGAAGGCAAAAATACTTGCGATGGAGGCAAAAGAGCGAAAACTGGCGCAAGAAGACTCAGTTTGTGTGAGAAAAATTTGTGTGTTTTGATTTGCATATGACCGATACCTTTTATGGTTATATTATAACATATAATTCTGGATTAAATTCGTGGTAGACTCAAAATTATGGAAGAACAGAATCTGATAGATAAATTAGCAAAGGATTAAGTCGTGGCTCGGAACGGGAAGCTTGAATGTTTTGGCTTGCCGATGAGCGGAAAAAGATACCGTGGGCGAGCGATTGGCAAAAGATCTTGGCGCAAAATTTTTGTCTTCGGGAATTATTATTCGCGCATTTGAAGCAGACAAAATCAGAACATGACTGGTAGCGGACAATTAATTCCAACAAATACCTTTTTATGATATAATTTTGCCTTATTTTTCGCGAGAAGAAATGAAGAATGATTCCCTGATTTTTGTCGAGTGTGGGGCGCTGGGCTGGTGAAGAAGATAAGATTATGGAGGCTGCAAAAATGGTGGACATGAGATTAAGGCAGTAGTTCTACTTGATTTAACAGAGGCAGACGTGAAGAAGTCGTTTTTGAGGCGGCGAAGGAATTGAATGATCGTGGTGAGCGTGCTGACGATGCTAATTTAGAGATTTTTGAGGACGAGTTCGTGAATTTAATGAAAAACTTTACCAGTGCTTAATCACTATGATGAGTTAAAACTGTTGATTAGAGTGCTGGCTGATGGAAGTCGCGATGAAGTTTATTTATCTGTAATTGATAAGCTGGTTGAGTTTATTAAGTAAAAAGTACGCGTATATTCTTTTCCTTCGACGCACTCAAGGCCGTTTGGCCAAACGCATAGTCTCAGAAAAAGAATATACGCTACGCTTACAGACAAACTCGCTGAAAGCTTATGGTCTCAGAAGATGAATATATGCTACGCTAACTAATAAATTCGACAAGCATATAGTCTCAGGAAAAGAATATACGCTACGTCTACAGATAAACTCGTCCAGGTTTATGGTCTCAGAGAACAAATTATGGGGCGGGTATTTGTTTTTCTGAAGCCATAGGCTTGGGCGAGCGTCCTTGAGCGTGCTGAAAGAAAAATAAATATCACTAATTTTTAATCGCGTTTTAGCATAACAGTGAAAGCTTCAGATGGGATATCAATCTTACCAAAGCGTTTTCATCCCTAGCCTTACCACGCTTCTGTTTTTCAAGCAATTTTTGCTTTACGATCACGGTCACCGGTGTGGATTTTACTGTCACATCTTTACGGAAAGCGCCGATAGTCTCGCGAGAAATAATCCTTGCGCCAATGGCTGCCTGCAAAGCTACCTCAAAGTTCTGCCTTGGAATAACTTCCTTCAACTTCTTAGTAATGGAGCGGCCGATGGCTTCAGATTCAGAGCGGTGGCACATAGAGCTAACGCATCAATTCGTTCGCCACCGACTGAAAAATCAACACGGACCAGATCCTCGGCGCGATAATTCGAGATCTCATAGTTAAAGCTAGCATAACCAGAGGTGAGGGATTTGAGCTGGTCGTAGAAGTCAGTAAGGAGGTTGGCCATTGGGGCTTCAAAATAGATCTAGCGCGATCTTCGAGATAGAGATATTCTTCTGCAAGCCACGTTTCTCGACAATAAGGGTCAAGACGTTACCAATCATAGAGACTGGCAAAATAATTTCACCCATAACCCAAAGGTTCGCGGATTTTCAGAAATAGAGCTAGTGTCCGGGAGGTTAGAGGCGGACTTGATTTCAATTTCCTCACCAGAATTGAGAAGGACCTGATGGTTGGTGGATGGGTTGGTGACGACTAGATCGAGTTTGAATTCACGTTCGAGGCGCTCTTTGATGATATCCATGTGAAACAGACCGAGGAAGCCAATGCGCAAGCCAAAACCTAAGACTGGACTATTTTTCTGGTTCAAAACGGAGGGCAGAGTCACTGAGGGAGAGTTTTTCAATCGCCTCTTTGAGATCTTTGTACTGATCGTTGGAAACTGGGAAAAGAAACCGGCATAGACGAAAGGCAAAACGTTTTTGTAACCTGGAAGCGGGGGTGGCGGCAGGCTTTTTAGTAAGCGTAACAGTATCACCGACTTTTGCCTCGCGAGTGGTTTTTAAGTTCGTAACGATATAGCCGACTTCACCTTCAGAGAGATCATTTTTCGGATGCATACCAGGAGTGAGGACGCCAACTTCAAGTGCGATGCCATTAATTTTTGAGGCCATCATGTGGATATTGTCGTTTTTCTTAATTTGGCCATTAAAGATGCGGACGTAGAGAACAACACCGCGATAGTCATCGAAATAGGAGTCAAAAATGAGGGCACGAGTTTCATCGGGAGCGGCGGTAGCTTCAAGATCGACTGGAGTTTTTGGACTTGGAGCTCTTTTTATAATTGCTTCAAGAACCGCTTCGACATTGAGGCCGGTCTTAGCAGAGACTGGGATGATTTCCTCTTTTTGCAACCTAGGGAGATTGATGATTTTCATTAGAAACCTTTTTCGACATCGGCGGCCGGAAGATCGATTTTTGTTGACTACCGGAATAATAGTCAAATCCTGCTCGAGGGCAAGATAGACATTAGCGAGTCTGGGCCTGAATACCCTGAGTGGCATCAACGACGAGGATGGCCGACTCGACGGCCTGAAGTGAACGAGAGACTTCATAGGAAAAATCGACGTGGCCTGGGGTGTCGATGAGATTCAATTCGTAACCCATATAGTGCATCTGTACAGGGGTGAGCTTGATAGTAATGCCTTTTCGCGCTCAAGCTCCCATGGAATCGAAGCTGTGACTTCATCTGTCGCTTCTCTACCGTGTCGGTGATTTCCATCATGCGATCGGCAAGCGTAGACTTGCCGTGGTCGATGTGAGCAATAATACAGAAATTACGAGATGTGATCTGAATTCATAGAGATATTATAACAGATATGGTGCGGAGAAAAGAATGAGTGATTTACAGGGGCGTCTGACAATTCAGAGAGAGGTGGAGTGATTTATGGAAGTGTGACGATTTAGAGAGGAGATGGAGTGATTTGCTATAATCAGAGTGTGAAGAAAATTTTGGCAGTTTCAGGGGGATTGAGTTCGATGGTGCTTCTTGAGAGGTTTTTTTAGGGCTGAGCCAGAAAATATCGTGGTGGCGCATTTTAATCACGGGACGAGGACATCGGCGGATTTGGACGAGCAGTTTGTTTTCAAGATGTAAAAGAGCTGAAAGTGCCATTTGAAACGATGAAAATTATGCTGGGAGAGGGGGTTTCTGAGGAACTGCGCGTCAAAAACGATATGACTTTTTATATCATGTAGCGAATAAATATGGTGGGGAGATTTATACAGCTCACCACCTAGATGATTTGATTGAATCGATTGCAATCAACCTAATTCGAGGAACAGGATGGCGAGGATTGACTCTTTTTCGGACAATCGGATCCATCGACCATTTATCGAGTAGGGTTTTATAAGACAGATATTTTGCGATTTGCTGCCGAAAATAAGGTGTTATTTCGAGAAGACCCCACAAACTCGACTGATGATTATCTAAGGAATCGGGTGAGATTGAAGCTATTTATTATGCCACGAGCGGAGAAGGAAAGGCTGATTGATTTTTATAAAAGACAGGCTATTATTAGACATGAAATTGAAGAACTGTGAATCCCTACTTAATTTTTATTAATTAAAAATTCTTCTGATGAGATAAAAGGATGCGTAGATTCACATAGCGGTACAGACTTTACGTCGGTTTTTCGTACGGAAAGTAGAGGCTCTAGGTGATATAAAAATACGCAAAAGATTTCTTTCTGGGAAATTCCTTTCTGGGAAATAATGAAAAATTATACAGAGGAGACCGTTGAAGAAATTTTGCGATTTATTTGTGAGAAGATTGGGGGTGAATTTGACGCGAGTGCAGCTGAAAAGATTTTCTGAGGGCGATTAGGACTTATGGCACGAACAAAAATTTAACTTGCCAAAAAGATAAAATTGCGGTGATTGGTAGAGATTTTATAGGGCTTTAATGGTATAATATAGAGAAGAAATTATAAAAACAGGAAGGTCAATAAATGTCAGGACACAGTAAATGGGCGACAACTAAACGTCAAAAAGCCATCGTCGACGCCAAGCGTAGGGGCGGCTTTCACGAAGATTGCAAACCAAATTGCGATTGCGGCGAGGGTGGTGGTGACCCGACTATGAACCCAACTCTTGCGATGGTGCTTGAGAAGGCTCGTAAGGCCAACATGCCAAAGGCAAATATTGAGCGCGCGATTGCACGTGCAACTGATAAAAAGTGCTGCAGCAATGATTGAAGAAACCTATGAAGCGATGGTCCGGCTGGGATTGGTATCATCATCGAGATTGCAACTGATAATAAAAACCGTACGATGCCAGAGGTGCGAAACGCTCTCGCTAAGAATGGCGGACGCATGGCAGACCCTGGAAGCGTGATGTTCCAGTTTGCAAGAAAGGGCGTAATTGAGATTCTTGAAAAAGGCGAAGGCACTGCTGACTGCACTTGATTGCGGTGCGGAAGATGCAAACGAGAATGAGGATGGCATTGAGATTATTACAGAAGCTGCCGGTTGATGAAAAACCAGGCGGGCACTGATTGATGCTGGTTTGACAGTAGAAAATGCCGAGCTTCGTTACATTGCTAATACCTCTGTTCCAGTGAGTGAGGAAGATGCCGAGAAAGGTTGATAAGTTGCTAAACGCAATTGATGACCTCGACGACGTAACAAACGTATTTACGAACGCAGAATAATCTGTTAAAATAGTTAGCGGAAGGGTGGCCGAGTGGTTGATGGCACTGGTCTTGAAAAACCAGCAAGTTAACGCTTCGCAGGTTCGAATCCTGTCCCTTCCGCCAAGTGGCACCATAGCTCAGCTGGTTAGAGCGTAGGACTCATAAGCCTAAGGTCACTGGTTCGATCCCAGTTGGTGCTACCAGATTATTGATAGAGTAACGAAGAAGTTCGTTATATGTTAAAATTAATATATGATTGCACATATTGAAGGTGAAGTTTCTGAAATTCCTAAATTCGATTATTGTTGATGTTCATGGCGTTGGTTATGAGATTGGGCTTTTCGCAAATTGACGCGGAAGCGACAAATGTGGAGTGAGAGGAAGAAATTTTATACTTATCATGCGATTCGGGAAAACGCGGAAGATCTTTATGGGTTCTCTCAGTTTGATGGCAAAAAGAAGATTTTTGAACTGTTGATTTCCGTCAACGGAGTTGGACCTAAGGCGGCGATGGCAATTTTATCCTTAGCTACGCCAGAAGAGGTGCGTAACGCAATTGCAAATGCGGATGCAGCTTTTCGTGAGTAAGGCTTCAGGAGTTGGAAAAAAGTCCGCGGAACGCGTAATTGTTGACTTAAAGGACAAGGTGGGGCTCCCTACAAATATGGCGCGACAAGTAAAGACCGCTATTGTGCCAGAAGATGACGAGGCGTTGGATGCTTTGATGGCCTTAGGGATTCCCTTTTGAAAGAGGCGACTGAAGCGCTGGCAAAAGTTGACGCAAATCTTAGCGTTGAAGAAAGAATCTCGTCTTGCTTTTTAAAACAGAGATAGTGTGGGCCTGCTCGAGTCTTATATTGATCGAATACTGATTACCAAAAATAGCGCTTATTGGCGCTAATTTTTAATTCAGTTTAGTTTAGATTTAATTTAGACTTAGTTTAGACTTAGGTTCCAGCTTAGTTTTGAGACTAAGATAATGTATTTGGAGTATTAAAAAGTGTTACTACTAGTATCTGGAGCATTATTTGTAGTAGGGTTCATAGATGGCTCTACAGATACAGTACCAGCAGCTGGGTTGATAATTGCGGTATTAGCTGCGACGATCGTGGTGCCTTCAAGATTTTCGTTTTGATTTGCTGAAGTGTTCCCTGCATTATTTTGTGCGGCAGAACGAATGGCGCGACCAGCATTTCTTAAAGCTGTGAGACTGTCGGTTGGGCAGGCATCAGAAGTCTCGCCTTTTTCGATATGAACAAGGTGCGTAATGGTCTCGAGCTCATCTGTTGGGGTGTCGACATGAGAGAAAGTATAGGTGGTTTCAGGGCCGATGGTCGACATGCGGAGGGTGCCGATGCTAAAGAAATGCTCGAAAATACCGGCCTGTTTGAAGCTGACATCCTCAACAGCTACGAGGTCAATTACGTTAGTGGAGCTGAAAAAGTGAATTGACGGTGTTCTGGATGAGGCGCTTATTGGTGACATAGAGGCAGTTGCCGAGGTAGACATGAGTGGAAATAAAGGGTGGCAATCCAGATAGTACCAAGGACAATAAGAATAATCATGAGGAAGAGATGAACGAGAGGCGGCATCCATGTTGAAGAGGCGAGCTGCCACCGTTGACTAGGATGCTTGCCGCAATGAGGGACGACAGAACACAAAAACGCGCCGGCCCAAAAAGCCAATTGGAATAAGCTTTGAACGTTTAATGACGAGAACAAGGTGTTCCCCTTTTTCTAGGGCGATGCCTGGTAATTGATTTTTGGAGTTTTTGCCATATTCTGGTCCCAATTAATTTGTATTATTATAGCATTTTAGAGAGGTTTTGCAAATTTTAGACTAAACTAACTCTGATTCTTTAAAGCATTGAGATGTTTTTGCTTTTTCGGTGACGCGACGGCCGCGTGGAGTTTTTCAATAAAACCAAGCTGAATGAGATACGGCTCATAATAATCTTCGATAGTGGTAGTTTCATCACCGGTGAGAGCAGCAATGGTAGTGAGCCCGACAGGGCGGTCGTCATAGTTTTTCGAGCATGAGTTCGAGCATATTACGATCGGCAGGGTCCAAGACCGAGGTCATCGATTTCAAGAAGAGCAAGAGCGCGTGTGGCGGTTGGGGCGTCAATAATTCCATTTCCGTTCACATCGGCAAAATCACGGACGCGCTTAGTGAGACGGTTGGCAACACAGGGGAGTGAGACGAGAACGGGTGGCGAGAAGAGCAGTGGCCTCAGGCTTGATTTCGGTATTCAAAAATTGCGGCGGTGCGAGCAACGATTTGTTCGATTTCAGGGACTTTGTAATATTCAAGACGATGGGTGATACCAAAGCGGTCACGGAGTGGACCGGCGAGGGAGCCGGTGCGAGTGGTGGCGCCGATAACTGTGAAATGTGGAAGATCGAGACGAACCGAGCGGGCAGCTGGACCTTTACCGATAACAATATCAAGCTTATAGTCTTCCATGGCAGAATAAAGGATCTCCTCAACAGCACGACGCAAACGGTGGATTTCATCGATAAAAAGCACATCGCCATCTTGAAGATTAGTGAGAATAGAGGCGAGATCGCCGGCGCGTTCAATGGCAGGACCAGAGGTGACACGGAGATTGGCGCCCAGCTCATGTGCAATTACATTTGCCATGGTAGTTTTACCAAGACCTGGAGGACCATAAAGAAGGACGTGGTCCAAAGAGGTGCCATCGGCGCGCTTTTTGACTGCATCGATGGCGATTTTTAAGATTGCGCTTGAGGCGTTCCTGGCCAACATATTCCTGAAAAACTGGTTGGGCGAAGACTGACCTCGATAACCTGCTCTTCGGTGTCGTCCTCGTGTGAGACATTATCAATTACGCGTTCAATTGCCATTTTACTTCTTTCAATACAGACTTATTGGGATATTCGATTAGGCAGTGAGGGCATATCAGTTTTAAATACCTCGCTATATTACCTCGTTTTTGTTATATAATTATATTGTATCATTTTATGTTTAATTAAGAGGAGGCTTATGTCCGATATTGATAATGAGAACTTTAAGTCCAGTAAGACTTATGAAAAACTTTTGCAGACTGCTTTCGCTGGTGAATCACAGGCTCGCGTGAAGTACCAATTCTTTGCTTCACAGGCCAAGAAGGACGGCTTTGAACAGATTTCAGCAATTTTTACCGAGACTTCTGACAATGAAAAAGAACACGCTAAATTGTGGTACAAATACCTCAATGGTGGCAAGGTTGCTGATACTAGAACTAATCTTGAGATTGCAGCTGCTGGTGAGGGATTATGAATGGACCGATATGTATGCTGAGTTCGCAAGAATTGCGCATGAAGAGGGGATTCCATGAGATTGCTGCAAAATTCGAGGGTGTGGCAGCTATTGAAAAAGGAGCACGAGGAGCGCTACCGAAAGTTGATAAAAATATTGACGATGATGTGGTGTTCAAATCTGAAAAAGTTACTGTTTGGAAGTGTCGTAACTGTGGCTACACTTTTTGTGGGCGAGGAAGCTCCTGAAGTTTGTCCAGTTTGTTCACACCCTCAGGCTTTCTTCGAGATTCGCGCAATTAATTACTAAAAGTTATCGCTTGAAATTAATGCGGGATTTAATAAGTTAGTACCGCATTCTTAAGTTAATGCCGCATTTCTAGAATAAAAATAGGCTCCATCGAGTCTATTTTTATTTTCCGAATTCATGAGAGAGTGGGTGATGGCAGCAGCAAGGGCGTCGGCAGCATCGTCGGGTTTTGGAACATCTTTGAGGTTAAGGTGGAGTTTGACCATTTCCTGCATTTGCTTCTTATCAGCACCACCATATCCGGTCATGGTTTTCTTGATTTCATTTGGTGTGTATTCAAAAAGTCGGGAGGTTATGTTGTCTACAAACTAATAGGACTACGCCACGCGCCTCAGCAACTGATATGCCCGTGGTGATATTTTTGTAAAGAAGAGTTTTTCAATACTAACACAGTCTGGTTGATTGAGTTTGATAATTTCATGGAGTGATTCATAGATATCAAGAAGACGCTCTTCTAGAGGAGTATGGGCTGGCGTAGTGATCACACCGTTATCTAACATCTTAGCACGACCGGTTTGCGCGGCCGTTTTGGGTTTTACATCGATGACACCAAAGCCACAAATACCAGTACCTGGGTCAATGCCGAGAATTTTCATAAACAATTCCCTTGCATATTTGCGGGTTGACTTGATTTTATGGTGGATGTTTTTGTGGATATAATATTCATCTGGTGATATATTTATTCATTAACATATTTGATCAATGTAGTACGTAAATCTTTGACTGGAATGACAAATGGATCGCGGATGGTGGCAGGAGCGATGGCATGCTTGAAGCCCTAGTTTTTCGCTTCACTAATGCGCTGATCTGGACGGAAAGCAGAGCGGATTTCACCTCAAGACCGACTTCACCAAAAACAACATACTCTTCGAGAGCTTGCGGCCGGCGGCAGCAGGGGCGATGGCAAGACAGACCGCAAGGTCGGCAGCCGAGATCATAATTTTGATACCACCAACGACGTTCAAGAAAATATCACTTATCACTGAGGTTAAAGCTTGGTGCGCTGCTCGATAACGGCAATAAGAAGATTGAGGCGATTAAGATCAAAACCGAGGCGGCGCGCTGGATAACCAAAATTGGTTGGTGTACAGAGCGCCTGAATTTCGACTAGAAGCGGACGCGTGCCTTCAAAGGGTAGCAAGGATGATCGAGCCATCGGTATTTTGACGTTCGGAAAGGAGGGCAGCAGAAGGGTTTTGCACCTCGCTCAAGCCTTTTTCATTCATTTCAAAAATGGCAGCCTCAGAGGTTGGCCCAAAAACAGTTTTTGACGGCACGAATAGTCTTAAAGCCGCCGTAACGATCACCTTCAAAATTAACCACAACATCAACTAGGTGTTCTAGGACTTTAGGTCCAGCGAGAGTACCCTCTTTAGTTACATGACCAACAATGATAACAGCAGTATCTGTAGACTTAGCAGCTTGAATAATAAGATTACCGGCATTAGTGATTTGTGAGACGGTACCGGGTGCGGAGGAGATTTCGTTGATTGCGAGAGTTTGGATGGAATCTACGATTACTAGATCAAACTCCCGCTCGAAATAGTCTTGGCAATATCGTTGCCAAAGTAGAGCTAGCAAAGACAAGCTTTTCAGAGTCAGCATGTAGACGTGCCGCACGCATTTTAACCTGACTAGCGGATTCCTCGCCGGAAACATAGAGGACATGATGCTGTTTTGCAACTTCGGCGCAAATTTGCATAAGGATGGTAGATTTGCCGATGCCAGGCTGACCAGCAAGAAGAGTGACTGAGCCACGCAAGATACCACCGCCCTAGCACTTCATTAAGACCTGGGAACTCTGTTTTTAAACGCTCCTTATCATTGTCGACGGCGATTTCGTTGATTTTTGCGGTGAATTGTAAAACCTTGCCACTAGTTTTGGCGAAATCGCGTTCTTCCTGTAGATTCAGGTACAACCAGATCCTCCACGATACTATTCCAGGCATCACAATTACTACAATGACCGGCCCACTTCGAATATTTGGCACCACAATTCTGACAGACAAACTGACTCGAAAATCTTTCCCATAAGAAAATTATAGCAGGGTTTAATGATAAAAATGGTTTTTATGATTAAAGAAATTACTTGATGGATATTTAAGGATTTTTCCAGATGAAGCAGAAGATCTTAAAGATGCGATAAATTTAGCAAATCAAGAAATGAGCTCTGATTTAGAGTACTAATCGTAAAAACTTTACTGGACATTTTACTGCATCATCTTTTATTATTTGTCCTAAAGAAAAAGATTCTGCTATTAGAACATAAATCACTAAATAAATTACTACAGCCTGGTGGCCATATTGAGGATTACGATAAAACCCCATTGGATGCTGCACTACGCGAGTTAAAAGAAGAGACTGGCCAGAATCCTGATAATTTTACATATATCCAAATAGATCCTGAAAATTATTTAGTTCCTTTTAGGGTTGACTCACATCCAATTCAGAAAAATAGTAAAAACACGAAGGCGCACATATGCACCATGATTTTTGGATACCTTTTTGTGTCAGATTGTATTAAAGAGATTAAGATTGACCAGAATGAATCAAATGGGTTTCGATGGATCGACCTTGAGGTTTTTATGAGCTACCAACTTTTAAGAAAATATCTTCTAAGGTGCAAAACTTCTTAGCAAAATATCATGTATAATATGAGTATGATGAAAATGAAACGTGAGCGCGGGTTTACGATCCTGGAGCTGGTGGTAGTGATTTTCTTTGCTTCTCTGCTGCTGATTTTATTCTTTTTACAAAAACTGAATCTCGATGCGATGCATCGTGACGAGAAACAACGCAAAGAGGCGATCAATGCGATGTACTATGCGCTTGAAGAAGAGTTTCATGCGAAGAATGGATACTATCCGGAAAATATTTCTGAAGAGAATTTAAAGGTGATGGATCCAAGTCTGTTTACCGACCCAAGCGGCATTAACCTCGGCCAAGAAGACAGCGATTATACCTATGAAGCGGCAAATTGTACGAATGGTAAGTGTAAAGAATATACCTTGAAGGCAAGGCTGGAAAAGGAAGATACTTACATCAAGAAAAATCGCTAATATTAAAATATCCACTGACGCAGTGGATATTTTAATTATCTCAAAGTATTCAATTTAATCTTTCTGATTATTTCTGATTTTTCGAAATGGCTATTTTTGCTATTTTACTTATCAATCACCTGGTCGATGATGCCATATTTCTTGGCTTCTTCGGCAGACATCCAGTTGTCGCGATCCATATCCTTAATGATTTGATCGACAGATTTACCGGTGTTCTTAGCCATGATTTCAGCGAGACGCTTCTTCAAGAAGATACCTTCGCGGAGCATGATTTCCTGGTCGGTGATTTTACCTTCAGTGCCAGAACTTGGCTGGTGAATCATGATGCGGGAGTTTGGAAGAGCAAAACGTTTACCCTTCGCACCACAACTTAAGAGCATGGCACCATAGAAGCTTGAAGACCAATACCAATCGTTTCAACATCTGGTTCGATATAATTCATGGTATCAATAATGGCGAGACCGTCGTAAACGGAGCCACCAGGGGAGTTAATGTAGAGTTTAATATCTTTCTTTGGATCTTCATGCGCAAGGAAGAGTAGCTGCGCAATTACGAGATTGGCAGTATGGGCGTTAACATCTTCGCCGAGGAAGATGATGCGGTCGTTCAAGAGACGAGTAGATGTCATATGAACGTTCACCACGGTTGGTGGTTTCAATTACAGTTGGGACGAGATAATCATTTGTGAATTGTCTGGTCATATTGCTCCTTTATTTATTAATTTTCGTTAAACCCTGATTCGGCTTTGGGGATAGAATTCAGGTTAATTTGGTTAATCAGCTGGTTACTATGATGAGACGGTCTGATTATATTTTGCGATATCGGCATTGAGACTTTCGACATCTTTTTGTAGCTCATTATACTCAGTATTCTGGTTACGGATGCGATCGATGAGACTTTGCCTTTGCTGGTAGAATTCAGTCTGAGATATGAAATTACCATTGTTAGCATTATTATTAAACTGATTAACATCGAGACTGAGGGGCTTGCTGGGAGTTTTTGATAGTTCTTCGTGCGAGCTTCGATGGCTTTGTTTCTTTGACTCAATAGATTTTTGAGCCGCTCAGTTTCGTCTTTCAATTTAGTGAAGACGGCATGATACTTTGTGTTATATTCAACAATACGTTGGCGATCCGTAAAATACCGCTTGTAGTAATTTTTCAAGAGAAGCGGGGAGGTCAGCGATCTCGGTGCCGAGACGAGAGTGCAACTCGTCTGAGAATTCAGAGCCGGATAGGACTGCATGGAGGTACGAAGCTCGGAATCTTGTGGAAGCTGATCATAAACTTGCTTTAGCTCCTTATCAAGGCCAGCTTTCTCCCAGAAATAGAGGCGATGATAAGCAGCGTGCAGCATTTCGTGTGCAGTTGTCACCCTCGCGAACACCAGGAAGGGTCCTTGGAGTCGACATTATAGACATAGAGACGGTCCTGGTCCTCACGATAACAACCCAAGACGTGAACTTCCTGACTGTGACTATGACAACTCTCGTTAAACGCATCTTTCTGCTGAAGCTCAGGATGGGTGGCGCGGAGGATTGTGTCGGCACGGCCAGTTAGTTTAATTGAGGAGACGATTTCGGAGAGATCACCCGTGAGGATAAAATCTCTGGCCTAAATTCATCTCGTGATGAATAGGCGAAAAAGAGGATGGCGACGATAACTAGCCAGATGAGAAACGAGACCAAACCCTCTTTTCTGCTTCATTATTTCTCTTTCTTCTCAATATCTAGGACAAGCTTATCGCCTTTTTGGTCGACTACAGCGATCTCACCTTTTTGACAGTTTGCTCAGAAATAATTGCCTCGGAAAGAATGGATTCAAGGTAATCCTCGATGGCGCGGCGAAGTGGACGGGCACCATTTTGGGATCGAAGCCTTTTTCAATAAGAAGATCAGAGGCTTTTTTGGTGAGTTTGAGGCCGAACGACTTGACGGCGAGACGTTTTTTTGAGGTCGGAGATCATATTGTCAAAAGTTTGTTCGACCTGCTTCCTAGTGAGCGCATGGAAGACCTCGATGGCGTCAAGACGGTTGATGAGTTCTGGACGCATGGACTTCTTGAGGGCCTTCATGGCAGCGTTTTTACTGGCTTCATATTCTTCTTCGACAAATTTATCGCTCTTTTTATCTTTAGTGCCAAAGCCAAATTCAGCGTCATCATACATCTCATCGGCACCAAGATTGGAGGTGAGGATAATAACGGTGTTATTAAATTTAATGTGGTTACCCTGGCCATCCGTTAAGACGCCGTCTTCAAGAATCTGAAGAAGCATATTAAAGACTTCTGGGTGAGCTTTTTCAATTTCGTCAAAAGAGCACGACAGAATATGGATGACGACGCACAGCTTCGAGTGAGGTTGCCGCCATCATCACAACCAACGCTAACCAGCAGGTGCGCCAACTAGACGAGAAACATTGTGTTTTTTTCGCCAAATTCAGACATATCAATCTTAATTAATGCATTGTCGCCGCCAAAAACTTCACGCGATCACCCCTAGCGAGCTCGGTCTTGCCAACGCCAGTTGGGCCCATAAAGAGGAAGGAACCGATTGGGCGTTTTGGATCACCGATGCCGGAGCGACCAGGCAGAATTGCCTTAGCGGCAGCTTTAATGGCATCATCTTGTCCAATAATGGCTTTGTCGAGGTGCTTCTCAAGATCGGTCAACATCTTCATTTCGGAGCCATGAACCTTGGAAACTGGAATACCAGTCTTCAGGCTGATGGCGGTAGCGAGATTCTCTTCAGTGAGAACCGGAGCAATATCGTCACTCAGTCAGCTTTCTCTAGCTTTTTCAATTTCTTCATCAATTTGGCAACGCGAGTTTTGTAAAGTGCTGCCTTTTTCAAAATCTTCCGCTTCGGCGGTTTCCTCAATTTTTCTTCTGGAGATCTTACGTTCGATTTTTAATTTCTTATATTCACCGCCACCTTTTTATCAGCGGCAACCTTTGCGATCGCACTGGCTTCATCGATAACATCAATAACTTTGTCTGGCATGAAGCGGTCATTAATGTAGCGTTTCGACATATTAACGGCAGTTTCAAGAATTTCATCAGGGATCGACTACGCCATGATGTTTTTCGTAATGGAGTTTGATGCCCTTCAATATTCGTAACACAACAGTGTCAGATGGTTCTTCGACAATGACGGTCTGGAAACGACGAGGAGAGCCTTATCCTTCTCAATAGTTTTACGATATTCATCCATAGTTGAGGCGCCAATGAGGGCGGAATTTGACCTCAGGCCAGAGCCGGCTTCAAGATATTGGCCGCATCAGGGCTACCCTCACCAGATCCTGCACCAGAGAGTGAATTTCATCAATAAAGAGAATCAGATCCTTGTTGCCTGCGGCTCATATAATTCCCTTAATACGCTCCTCAAATTCACCACGGAATTTGGTACCAGCTACAACGGAGCTGAGATCGATTTGGTAAATTTTCTTGCCGATGAGGCTGCCTGGAACCTCGTTTTTAGCGATACGCGTGGCAAGACCTTCAACGATGGCGGTTTTACCAACACCAGCCTCACCGATGAGGACTGGGTTTGACTTTGTGCGACGACAAAGCACGGTGATAGTGCGTTCAATCTCTTGATCACGACCGATAACGGTGTCGAGCTTACCCTGCTTCGCCATCTCGGTAAGGTCTTGGCCATGCTTGGTTAGCCATTTGAGTGGGGCTTTGCGAGTAAATCCAGCTTTTTCTGGTCGATTTTAGCGTCTTCTGCCTGCTTTTCAGTGTATTCCTCAATGGTATTTGTCAGATTATTGAGATCAACTTTAAGGCCTTGCAGAATGAGGCTGGCGCGCGAGTTTGGCTGACGTAAAAAGAGCATAAAGGATATGTTCGGTGCCAATCAACTTAATTCCTTGCTCCTTAGTGAAGTTAGCGGCCATACGAAGCGTAAGGACAGCAGCTTCGGAAAGTGACATCATGGCCATCTGAGAACCAGGAACCTCGACGGCGGTGTGATTAATAGTCTTTTCAACCGACTCAAGATTAACATCTTCATCCGCTAAGAAGCGGGCACCGGTGCTAGTATCCTGAGAAAGGATGCCGAGAAGGAGGTGCTCTGTACTCATGTAACCGTTATTATATCTTTTGGCATAATAATCAGATTTTTGGAGTGCAAAACGGGCGTTCTCGGTCAAATTGTTCATAATTTCTGTAAAATCATCTTGCATAGTTCTATTGTAAAAGCAAAAACTAGCACTGTCAAGTAGCGAGTGCTAATTTATCGCATCAAGACCGGGGAGCGAAGACCGAGCAAAAAATTCGAGACTGGCGCCACCACCGGTAGAGACTAGTGTAAAATGAAGTGAGTTGGAGTGTTTTTCAAGAAGTTTTTCAACATAGCCAGCCGTATCTCCACCTAGGATAACAGATTGGGTGATGTCGGGGTCTTTGAGACCGATAGCTTCGGCGATTTTTCTTGAAGAGGATCAAACCCAGGTTCCTCGGTCTTACCGGCAGTGCCGTTCCAGATGATGGTTTGGCTTTTCTTTGATGAGCGAGTAAAATTTTTCGCTAGCGACAGATCACCGATGTCAATTTATTACCAGATGTATCTTCACGAAAAATCTTCCGCGACATAGATTTTTGGGTTATCGGAAGAAAAATCCGTCGGCAGCGATTTTTCCTACGACGATGATATGGTCGGCGAGTGGAAGAAAACGATCAATCAGCGGCTTCTTGTCGGAGATTTTTAGCCCCACCGATAATGACGGTAACGGGATGAGCTGGGGATTCGAGAACTTTTGGAGGTTTCTAATTTCCTTCTCATGAGAAGACCAGAGACGGTCGGAAGTAAAGTGGGAATTTTAGAAGTAGAAGCATGAGCGCGGTGGATTACAGCAAAAACCATCCTGGACAAAGAGCTCCGGAACCAGTATCTTCAACGATTTGCTTGGCAAAATCGAGACTATTCCTTCCTCATCGGGCGAGAAGCGCAAATTTTTCCAGGAGAACAACAGAGCCTTTTGGCATGGCCTCAATCTCAGTCTTAACCTCTTGGCCAACCGTTTCTGGAATAAACTTCACGGGTTGATTAAGCAGCTTGGAGAGTGCTGTTGCGACAGGAGCGAGAGAAAAGGGCCGGGTCGATTTTACCATCTGGACGACCGAGATGAGAGATAATCACTGAGACGATTAGGTGACTCAGAGAGATATATTTCAGAGTGGGAATGGCAGCCTGCAAGCGAAAATCACTTTGCACCTGACCATCTTTGATCGGGACGTTAAAGTCGGTACGAATTAAGATATTTTTGTTTTCAAGTTGAACATCTTTGATAGTGGTTTTGATAAACATATTAATAGTATATACCCCAAATCTATTTTCCTCGGATAAGTTGGACGATGCCGGCGAGAACTGAGGGATACCATAAATAATTAGACCGGTGAAGACAAAATACTCAGCCACCTGCGCGCGTGGTGGAATATGAAAGGATGGTGAGTGCGCCACCGATTATGGCCATGGCGAGACCAACAAGGATACTGCTAACACCGCCGGACCTGGCAGCAGCTTTTGTCATTTTTGGCAATCTGATTAAGGCCGTCTTTGCGTTGTTTGAGAGTAATTCATATTGGAATTTGCATAGCGTTTGGTTGTTTCGACTGAGGTCAGATTTTTGATTTTTGAGGATCAGAGTAAGAGATATATTGGTGAATTACTTTATGATCTTTAATAACGGACCAATCCCTGTTTCGTCTTCGCTTTCCTCAGCTTTTTCTTCAAATTTTGCTAGCTCTTTTTGACAAACTGCACAGCCTCTTCTCGACTTTTTGAATTGTTTAGTTTCTGTGATTTTTCACCTTCTGAGACTGTAAGTTCGAAGCTAACATCTGAGTCCTGACATTCTAAAAAATATTGATGAGGGATTTTTGTTCAAATTGCCTAACTTGCATCTCAAATTGATGGTCGTTAATTTTCTTGAGTTTTCAAGTCTTTACCGAGAAACTCAGAGCACTCATTAATATAGTGGTTGGCGGCAGAGATCGAATCAAAGCAGTAAGCGGATTCAAAATTCTTGATATTATAGACAACAATATATTTCATATGAATATTATTTAACAGATGAGCAGAATATTCAAGATGAGTAAAAATAATACCCTGTGCGGGTATTATTTTATAAACTCAAATCATGTCGCAATTAGATATTGCGGATCTGAATAGTGTCGGTACCGGAAACGGTGTTTGGTTGTCCAGAGACGATGACTGCGAGAATCTGGCTGGCGCCTTCCTTTGGAACAACATAACCAGAAGCCTTAAGTTCCTTAACGAGGTTCTACCATAATTATCAGGTATGGACGGACAAAAGGCAGCGTTAGCATAAGTCAAAAGCAGGTTGTCCACGGCAAGCGTGGGCTGCTAATATAGAGATAATTGGGAGAGTTGGGCGCTCAGTAGCGATTGAGTCGGCAGTAGCACCAGAGGCGGTTTCACAAATGATAACGTCCGCATTGATTTTTCAACAAGTTTAACAGCGGCGCTCGCAACTGCATTATAGCTCTCATTATCACCTTTTGGATCAGTATCAAGTGGGTTTACGCCAATATGATTCTGAGTATAGAGGATGATTTTTCTTCATTTGTTTGACAGCTTCAACTGGGTGCCACCTGAGCGGTTTCATCTGAAAAGCATCACAGCGTCGGCACCCTGGGTAACGGCGTTGGCGACATCGGAAACTTCAGCACGTGAAGGTTCAGGATTGTCTACCATAGAACCAAGCATCTGAGTTGCGACAATACAAAGTTTACCGTGCTTGCGGCAAAGATTGACTGGTTTGCGCTGAACGATAGGAACGACTTCGTTGCCGGCTTCAACTGCCATGTCACCACGGGCGACCATAGTAGCATCGGTAGCCTTAACGATGAGCTTCAAAGTTTTCATCGGTTTCGATAGCTTTTTAGTCTCTATTTTTGCAACGATTTGTGCGGTTGGAACCGTGAGAAAGAAGAATTTGGCGAAGCTTTTCGACATCTTCTGCACTCTGAATGAAGCTCATGGCGACAAAGTCAAAATCGCGAGTGGCACCAAATTCGATGTCAGCCATATCTTTTTCAGTAATGACATCACCACCAAAATCAGTGTCAGGAAGATTGAGACCCTTGCGGCTCATAATAAAACCGTCATTTTCAATACAGAACACGAATAGCAGTGTCTGCTAACAATTTCGATAACCTGGGAACGGATTTTACCGTCGAACATGAAGAGAGGTTCACCAACTTTCATGCGTTCAGCAAGATTGTACTGGACTGGAAGGACGTTTGAACCATCGTGTTCTTTGACGGCGTAGTCAAGAACAGAGTTCATCACCAGTTTTTAACATCGAGGCGATTGTCTTTTAAGATACCAAGACGGATTTTTGGCCCCTGAAGATCTTTTGCAAGATTGCAACTGAGCGTCCTTTCTTTGCAGCAGCATTACGATCCACTAGAATTTGCTGGTCGCGTTCTTCGTAGCTACCGTGAGGAGAAGTTAAAGGCGGCAACCGTTGGCGCCAGCCATGATTAATTCAGTAATTTTTCTTCTGAGAAGACAGAAGGGCCTACCGTGGCCAAGATTTTTTGTTCTTTTAAATAATCTACTCATATCTGAGATATTATATCATATTTATGAAAGTAATTATTTTACCCCTTTTCGTAATTTTTGAAATATTTTGCTGAAATATCATCAATTTTTAACGATTCGATTTCTTGATACAAAGCTTGGTCTTTCTTTGCTGATTCTGTTTTGGAAGAATTTTTGGTTTTGAAAGAGACTTCTGGATGTCGTCTGTTGCTGATCTTTGAAACTTACGATCCAGAATTTTTACTGGTAGATTTTTGTGCTTATAGATCTATCTAAAAGCATCTTGCCAACTGAGGGTAAGTGGAGTTTGATTAAGTTCTTTTTGCGACAAGCAGATTTTTCGACATAGATGGACGTTGAAGGGGTTTGCGTAATATAAACCGCGGGAGTAGATTTTTCAGACTGATTTGCTTGGTTAAACTGGTTCGCTTGGTTAGGGTTGGGAGACTTCAACCTGTTCACTACGATCGGATTGATATATTGCGGTAAAGATCTTGCGAATGGAAACGTCTTGTTTGAGACCAACAAGAAGCGTACTGGTAATGATGATAATAGCAAAAATAGACAGATTAGTGTGAAAAAGTTTTTGCACGGGATGGAGGTGCGCTCTCCAGGATGATCGAGCGCCAGTTAATTAAATGTCGACGATGCCTAAAACTGATCAGTTCTTTAAGCTTCAGTTGATAAAGTAGCAGAATGGCCGAATAGATAATAGACATGCCAGAAGCAGCGCCATAACTGAATCAAAATCGGTAGCAAAATAAATGAAGATGGGATTTAGGGTGCTAATCGAAATAAGCGAAAGCGTGTTTTGTATCTAGTTTATTTTTAAGGATAAAGAGAATAAAAAAATAATAAATGCACCACAAAGATTGAAAAAAGAGCGGAACGAGGTGAGTGTAGCACCAAAAACCTGCGCCCAAAGTTTTAGCGAGCCAAAATAGATATTATTTGGGAAAAAATTACGATAATGTACAGACGGAGCCTGTTCATTTTGGGGAGAGATTGGAAGAAATTTAAATAATTGGAGGCTTCTGTATTTGAAAACCTAGCTTGAGAATAAAATTGGGAACAGAGTAACAAATAGATAAAAAGGAGAAATATGAGCGATAGTGGTTTGAGGAATTTTTAGACTGTGGGTTTACTTTTCATTCTACCTTTTTATTTTTGCATCTTGAAGTCTTTACTAGTATTTTAAAAATACTTCATTAAAATCAAACTAGTTGATGAAATCGTGATAAGATAAAATTATCTGGGCGTGGCGCAGTTGGTAGCGCGCGCAGTTCAGGGACTAGCGAGGTCGCCAGTTCAAATCTGGTCGCCCAGACCACTTAATATAGTTTTTAAGTACTTATTCCTATTAAAGTTCTCTTGTTAAGTAACTGGCGGAACGTCCCAAGGGGTAAACGCCAGTTCAAATCTGGTCGCCCAGACCACTAACTATGATTTTAAAAAGACACCGCTTTGGTGTCTTTTTAGTGGAAAGATTATTTTTAAGTTTTTACTTTGAAGTTTTACTTTTTATATTATTTTGCGTACTCAACGGCGCGGGTTTCACGGATAACATTAACCTTGATGATACCTGGATAGCTCATCGTGGCTTCAATTTTATTTGCGATGTCGCGAGCAAGTTTCAAAAGCAGTAAGGTCATCGACCTGTTTTGGTTCAACCACAACACGGATTTCACGACCAGCTGAGATGGCATAAGCCTTATCAATACCTTGGAAACTAGTAGCAATATTTTTCAAGCTCCTTCATGCGTTCGGCAAAGTTTTTCCCGCAGAAATGTTGCGGGCGCCTGGACGAGCAGCAGAGATGGCGTCAACGATTTTGACGATAATAGCCTCTGGAGTGGTTGGTTCAATATCATTGTGATGAGCGGCAATGGCGTGAACGATAGGATCGGACATACCATATTTCTTGGCTAGCTCAGCACCGATTTCAGCGTGCTTACCTTCAATCTTGTGAGTAACGGCTTTACCAACATCATGGAGGAGGTTGCAGTCTTAGCGATACGGATATCAGCACCAATTTCTTCGGCGATCCTACCAGCCATGTGAGCCATTTCAATGAGAGTGGAGTAAAAACATTTTGACCATAGGAAGTGCGGAACTTTAGTTCACCTAGGAGGTGCAACATTTCGTGTGGGATACCGATGATACCGACTTCACGAGCAGCATCTTCACCAGCACGCGTGACTTCTTTTTCAATTTCACGTTCAGCCTTACTAACAGCTTCCTCGATGCTAGCCGGATTAATGCGGCCGTCTTTCATTAAGCGCTCCAAGGCATATCTTGCAACCTGACGACGAATAGGATCAAAAGAGGAGAGGACGACCATGCCTGGAGTATCGTCAACCATAATATCAACACCGGTGGCACGCTGAAGAGCCTGAATATTGCGACCTTCCTTACCAATGATGCGCCCCTTCATTTCATCGTCGGGAAGTTTCAAGGCCGTAACAGTACGATCGGCCGTAACCTCTGAGGACATACGTTCCATAGCGGTAACGAGAAGTGCCTGGGCGGTCTCATCAATATCGCGTTTGATTTCGCGCTGTTGTTTAACTACAAGATTAGCGAGATCGTCGCTAATATCCCTTTCGGTCATAGCGATGAGTTTCTCTTTGGCATCGGTTTTTGAAAGACCAGCAATTTTTCTAGTTTTTCCCTGCTGCTTGTCGCGGATGTTATGGATTTCAGATTTGAGTTCTTCAATCTCTTTTTCCTGGCGAGAAAGACGCTCGGAACGTTTCTCAATTTGGTCAAATTTATTGTCGAGAGAGAGTTCGCGCTCACTCAAACGTTTTTTCGGTTTGCTTCCAGTCTTTACGTCTATTATCTTCTTCATTTTTGATTTCTCTGCTAGGTCAGCGGCCTCTTTTCTAGCTTTCAAAATAATGTCCGATGCCTCGTTTTTGCCTTGCGGACTAAATCGTCAGCGCGATTTTTCCGCCATTCATTCTTTTTGTCGTAAGCAAAAACCACTCCAGCACCAGCGCCAAGCCCAACTACTGCGGCGATAATCACAGGGACTAACTCCATATTCCTCTTTCTTTTTGTTATTTTTGGAAGCGTCAATATTTTCCTGATATTGACTGATTAACAAAATATATAATAATTACACTTTTGATAAAAATCCCCCGGATATTTTTATTGTAACATATTATTTTATTTTATTTATTCGTATGGCTCGATGTTATCAGTCAACATGTTACGAATGAGCTGATTGGCAGTGTTTTTCAAGGCCCTGCTCAGCACCATCGGTACTGTACATAGTTGGATCGACGTAGAAATAATTGTAATCTTTATAGGTGAAAACTTTAGTGCCAAAACGGAGGCCGGACTGAGCATCAGAAATCACCATCAGAGACTGGAACGCCTTACAGCAACCCTGGCGGCCAGATTTTTGCCTGGATCGGCAAAAGGCTGGCTTGTATTACGCCTTTTGAACAGCATTAAAGCAGATGGAATTTCTAAATTCATAACTATTTAAAAACATAGCTAACAGTAGTTAAAGTATCTGGGACTTTGATCTTAATATTCCAGTCGAGTGAGATAAATATAACCAGTGGTGGCTTTATAGACCGGGACATCTTCAGGTTTAGCGATTTTTGAAACACCAGTAGTTTCCTCAACAGCTTTAATGATTTTATCCTTCGCGGCAACGGTCTGAGTGAGGTGGTGATTTTATCACCTTGCGACATACCAAATACAAGACCAACGATACTTAAGACAAGGAAGATAACCATGAGAATGCCAAAAACGAGTGACATGGTGGTCATTTTCTTGAGAGATTTAAGAGCGATGGCCTTTGGATCAGTTTTAGGGTCGATTGGTTGCGGCAGCTCTTCTTGAGAATCTGATTGAGGTTTGGATTTTTCTGGTGATTGAAAAATCAAAAAATGGGTTGGAGAGACCACTGGGACACTAAGTGAAGTCTGCGGACCAAAGTTTTCAAAATTCTGGTTCTCTGGGTTTTTAGCATCCTTGGCTTGTTTTGCGGCTAGTTCAGCAGCATTGGCAATGGCCTGTTGAGTGAGCTGATTGTTAGAGTTTGGATTACCAGAGTTGACGGCCTGAGAAAAGCCATTTTCACCAAACGGGGCTACTGGAGGCTGAAGACATAAACGGATTATTCGAAGCTGGCGGAAGGTTGGTATTTGCGGCAGCCGCAGGATGTGTGGACTGATTTATACCACCGCCAAAGTTACGCCACCGATGGTAGTTGAGTTATTTAAATTGTTGAAGCTAAAAAGTATTTTTCTTGATCCATGCAAAACCCTTATTCTTAAATTATTATAACAAAAAAATACTATTTTTGGGTGGTGTTATATTGGCCGGACGACCATAATCTGGAAGAATGACGGGAACTTGTTCGCCAGTTGATTTGAAAAAGAGTAATATCGAGCTGGTCAGCTAAGGTGTTAACAATGGCCGCGCCGATGCGAAGACCAGTGAAGGAACCCGGCCCGGCCATAAAGTTATTTCAGAAATATCAGTCCAGTCTGCATGATTTTCCTGGGTTTTTGATGGAGTACTTGAAGAAGTTTTTCCGCTAACTGATTGCCGAGATCGATGCGATATTCTGTTTCATCGAGGTCTGAGAATGGTCTGTGGAGTGGAAGTGTCGAGATAGAGTTTCATTTTTGTTCAATACTCCTTGTGCCGTCGTCATTAATTGTAATAAAAAAACGAAGATGACCGGCTGGCAAGAGGTCGGCAACAGAATCGCCCCATTCAATTACGGTAATCGTATTCTGGTCTGATATATTCTCAAGTAGATCCTCGGACATAATACCCGGATCTTGAAGGCGATAAAAATCATAGTGTACGAGAGATCGATCCTTGCCATCATGAGTAAAAATAATAATGTTTTGACAGAGTGAAGGTTGGCGAAGTGATTTCTTCTTCAATGCCAAAACCCCTGGCAAGACCTTTTGTGATAGTGGTTTTGCCGGCACCGACGTCGCCAACTAACTCAATGACAGCAGGAAAACTAAGAGTCTTGGCGAGCTTTTCGCAAAATCAATCATCTCTGCTTCAGAAGAAAATTTTTGCATAGTCATATTATATAATGACGGGAGAAAAATATAAAATTGTTATGGTATAATTCAGCTATGAGATGCGGCAATCGAAATGTAAAATTAATGAGAATTATAAAGCTATTAATTGTGATTACTTGCGTGATAGTTGTGATTGCGGCGCTGTTTGTGCGTAAAAATATTACAAGTAGCAAGCTGGCGGAACAAAAGTTCGGGGGAGTTGGCGCGTGATTACTATGAAAATGATTTCTATAAGCGGTTCATTAGAGATCACGTGGCGGATGAAAACGAGAAGGATCTTGGGCGGTATTTTTGAGAAATACACACAGATGGGATTTTCGCCGGTGAAATTAAGGAAGTTACTTGACTTTAGTGAGCGAAACAACAAGGACATGAAAAAAATATTTCGAGCACGAAAAGTTTAGCTGTGATACTAATGGATCATATGTAATTATTAAGCCTAAAGCAGCCGTTTGAGGGCGAAAGACTACGAGCTAAAAAGCGCGCTTAGTTGCAAAGAGGGATAGAATCGCGACAAAGAGGGGATAGAGCCGCGGGATTTTCATTAAGAGTGTCTTTTTCTCTTGGGACATCTAGACCGGTTTTTCTGATTTCCCTGCAATTTTAAATTCTGTTATTGAAAAATTAAATTTCTGTTAGAATAGGATTATTACAATCTTTGTATGGTCTCTTAGTATAACGGTTAGTACAACGGGTTTTCATCCGTCAACGCGAGGTTCGACTCCGCAGAGATCACCATTTTATGAATTTGAGCGGATGGCTCTTTTTTTGTGTTTTTAAATTTGATTTAAGATTTCGATTGCTGATTTCAATATATCTTCGTTTCTGCGATTAATTGGGTCAACAGCATTACCGTCCACAGCATCATCACCAATAAGAAACTCGGTAAATTTAATATTACGATATTTTGCTAGGGCTAGTAGTGCTGACAACTCCATTTCGACACCTACGCACCCACGTGATTTCATTAATGCAACTTTTCCAGGAGTCTCACGATATACCGCATCAGTTGTCCAGATTTTTCCAGAGACAGTTGTAAATCCATTTTTATTAAAAATATCATTTAGCAAATTTTAAAGGCATCGCTATCAACTTCAACCTCATCGCTTTCTGGTAGTAGTGGTGAGCTAGTACCCTCCTCGCGATATGCGGCAGTAGGGAGAATTATAGTATTTTGAGCAATATTCTTATCAAGTCTCCCGCATGTACCAAATGCTACAATCTTATTAATTCCACTCGCAATCAATAATTCCATATCACATACAGCACCCGCGGCGCCCATGGTTGGATAGACTAGAAGAATCTTTTCTCCATTAACGTCAATGTAACGATACGTACTAAACTGACGACCAAAGACATTTGTCACGGGAAATGTTTCCAGATTTTGATTCGTTAGTATAAGATCCTCCCAGATTTCGTCATCAAAAAATAAATAAGCATTTTTGATGGAGATCCCTCTAATTTAAGGTTAGATGGACCAAAGACTGTTTTTCTTTCCGAATCGTATTTAATCATTTTGTTGCATTATATCATAATGACAATAAGCAATAAGTCTACAACATGTAATATACTTAGATTAAAATATGCGATGATCAAATATATTCAAAGTTTATACTTAATACTTTACTATTTCCTATGATGATCACACTTGATTTAATATAAGATTAAGCTATCTACTCTAATTATATTTGAACCAGCATCCCTAGAGACTACGCATTCCATGACGGCGCCATACTCTGCACCGAAAGCGTTTTGAACGGTAACATCAACTTTATAAACCATCTTATTTGCGCCGTTTCTGCCAATGGCGTGAACGCCGAGGGTTGAATGTACTTTTGAGCCGCGATATGGATACATTTTATGAAAGGCCTGGTCGCACACCTCACGGGTACCGCCTTCGGATGGATATCTAGCATCTTCGGCTGCCTTAGCTTCCCTTTCAGCTTTCAGTCTTGCTTCTTCGCAGCCTGTCGTTTTGCTTCCTCTTCAGCTGCTTTTCTTTTTTTCTTCTTCAGCTTTTGCTTTTTCTTCAGTGATTTTATCTAACGATGGAAAAGGTACGATCTGCGCGGCTGGATCGCTGGAATAATATACGACATTACCTGCCTCACTACTTGCGATTTTTGGTAACTTTGCTAAAATTGGGTCCGCATATCGAATCAAAACCTTTACCCCTTCCTCTGAGGTACTATTATCATAGACATTTGCAATCACACTGCTAGTTGATTTTTCTATTTTGTCGATTTTTCGAACGCTCAATTTCTGCAAAGCAATCTAGTTGCATTACTATCACCATAATTATCTAAACTTGTACATACACTGTTTTTACAAACAAGCTCAACCTTCTGTCCGTTGATGTCAAAATTTTTATTTGGATTATATAAAAACTATAGCCAAAAAAGTTATGGCACTCAGGATGGAACCGATAATACCTAGCCTCTTTGTTAATTTTATTCTTTTCTCATATAAACCATATTTCTGATTCTTCTTGGATTCAATAACGGAAAGTATGGAGAATAGTAGGGCCAATCGGAAACCAAAATAAAACTAGAGATAATATACTTACAAAGAAATACAGCTTTGTTTCCTTTTCGATCTTTTTAAGAGTACGCCTATCATCATCCTCATTTCAGCTAATAAAGATTCCAGCTCTTTTTTCTTTTTATCTATTGGATTGCTAGTTCTTAAATCTTCTATCTCTTTATCTAGTCTCTTCTTTTCTTTTTCCAATTCCTTTTTTTAGTTTAGGATAATCCGTCTTTGCGTTTAAGACATTGCGAGCAAATTCTCTTGCACGAGATTCTAAAGCTGGATTAATGTTGGCATCAATAATTCCCTCGTCGCTCGATATAACGATTCTAAAGTACGCGGTCGTCATGCTGAATAGTCGTGAGATTTAATCTTCTTTTTCTTTTTGTGCTGTACCACCAATGACAGCACTCTAAGGGACCCGCGACCGCTGCGCCAAGCGCGATTCTAGTTAGGGTAGGTCGAGATCCGCCACCACTGTCTCTACGGGTAGGATACTTGACCACTGGTTTCAACTTTTGCAGAGATTTCAGAGTCAAGACTTAAGGTTCGGCCGGATCAACAACTCTATTCTGGAATAAAAGGTGATTCCGCCGATTCCGTCAATTCTTTTGAATTTAGAGAGTCGTTGCGTTGCTTTTCTAGAGCTAGACTGTCTTTTTAAGGACACTAATCTCCTTCTTGATCTTTTTCGATTTTTCTCAACCTGCTCTTTACTAATCATAATATGACACCTTGTTAGTTATAAATAATATAGCACGAATAATTTTTGTGGTATGGTTAAAAAGAGATACTTGGCGCCATAGCTCAGCTGGATAGAGCAGGAGACTTCTAAGCTCAGGTCGTAGGTTCGAACCCTACTGGCGCTACCAAATTGCATTTATTTTTCCGCAAAAAGATGATTGCCTTAATCATCTTTTTGTTTACTATTTTACCAATTTTTATAGATGTGCTTGATGTATGGTTTTCTAGAGTAAGTTTTCTTGGTGGTAAATTCCATGAGCGCCATATAGGACGGAAAAGAGGCGTTAAGTTTGTTGAACGGCTTGATACATTCATGAAAAAGTGGTGAGAGCACCAACTACCAGTAGTTTATCAGCATAGGTCCTGAGAGTATTCCGGGAATTTTTCCGGGGCCCATTTTTGGTTGGGGAGATGAGGCCGCGAGAGCTATTGATTAATTCATCGAGAACTGGCGGCATGACTCCATTATGCATGTGGCCGGAGATAAAATAGTCAATTACGAAGAAGATATTTTACCTCAGGCTGATTGAGATAGACTGGTGAGTGAATGAGAGCAATTTAAAGCTTCTTTTTCAGGAAGATGTGTCAAATATTTTTCTGGGAGAGACTCGAGTTCGGAGAGTAGAACCGGCAGATCCTCGACAATTCCCTTGTCTGCACGATAATATTTTGGCGACTAGAGTATAGCAAGGCAATAGATATTTTCATCTTCATAGACCTGATTATCAAGGAGAAACACATTGTCGAGGGCGCGAATTTCGTCAAAAAGTTTTGAGGCGACTTCGTATTGCCAGCCAGTCTGACCTTCAGTTGGTTTACGATACATATCGTGGTTACCGACACTAAGAATCACCGTGGCTTGCTGGCCGAGCTTTTTGAGAAAAATTGAGGAGGCGCTGACGTTCAGAATTTTCATCAACCATATCTAGAGTGTCGATGAGGTCGCCTGGCATAAGAATATAATCTGGTGCGAGAGTTTTGACCTCCTGATGATGGCCTGGAGCTTCTGGCTATGTAACTTGATAACTAAAATGAAGGTCCGACATAACCACAACCTTGAACGGATCAGGGGCTTTTTGTGGTGTGCAAAAAATCAGGGCGAAAAAGACGGTAGGTACTGAGTCGGAATAGTTTCATCGATTATTTTTGATTAGGCGATAGTAGATACTTGGAGCAAAGCGAAGACTGGCAAGAGGCTTCTGAAGTTTTTCTCAAGAGCAACAAGGGCTTTGGTTTTAAAGATTTTCTTCATGGTTTGGCTCCTGAAGTTTGAAACTGAAAGAATATTATCAATTTCGAAACCGGATTTTCTAAAGAGATCTTCAACATAAGCTGGGTGGTAGTTATAAAAACCATCCTTATCAATGTTTTTAAGATTGGAAGGCTTCTTGTCGAATGGGTTGACCTTAGATTTTAAACCAGTAGCGGAACATTTTTGGGGAGAGTGCGCTTGTTGGCGACCTCAATCACGGCAACACCACCCGGCTCAAGAATACGATGAAGTTCCTTGATGACGGCTGGGAGATCTGCAAAATGGTGAGTTGCGCGAACCATTAAAAGTGCAGAAAATTCATCATCCTTGAATGGGGTGTGATAGATGTCACCTTGAACAGTACGAATGCGATCACCAAATTCCTCCTTGGCTTGGTCAAGCTCGGTTTGTGAATAATCAAAGAGAGGTGGCAACTTTGGCGCGATCAAGATACTCTTTTAGCGAGACGACCGTAACCACCAGCGATGTCAACGAAAGTATCCATTTTGGCTGGGAGGAGCCTACGGATGGCGAGACGATCTGCCATATCTTCGTATTTACGGTCTGCATCTTCCCAGAAGATTTTTGTAATCATAGCCGTTATAATCGGAAACGACTTTCTTGTTTTGCTCTGTCATGGTAATGATTATAACACGAGAGGAGTAGCTTTACTTGTCTTTTGGATTACAGTCCTTGGTTTTGTGATAAACTATTTATCTTTTGGTTTGAGCTACTTGTCTTTTGGTTTGAGATTTCGGAAGAGGATTTTATTGAGTTTCTCAAAGAACGGCTGAACTTCTTCTAGGGTCTAGGAGGAAGCTAGCAGCGAAATAGATCGCCATGGAGCCAAGTGAAATGGCGAGGAATTTTGGAATCGTAACAAAAACAGAAACATCCGTAGAGCGGAGTGGGAGAAGTTTGGTTAAAATATAGGCGGAAACGGAAGTAACAACAGTGGCGACAAGCATCCTAAAGAAGGCGGACCAGAAGTCCTTATTTAGGAGATTCTGACAGGGATTTTTCTGCAGGATGAAGAGGAGAATGAAGATCTCAAGAACGGCGCCGATGGACTGAGCCCAACCCAGGCCGTCTGGACCGAGGCCGATAATACTAAAAAATAACAGAGAGAACCATCGTAAAAACCAACGGCGATAATACTGACGATAAACGGAGTCTTGGTGTCTTGTCTGGCATAAAAACCGCGTGAGGCGATGTGAAAAATGGACTGAGCAAAAATAGCAAGGACAAGAGAACCGAGAATGCTGGCGATGACTGGCTGGCCGCCGTTTTTAACAAAGCTAACAACATAGCCGCGGGCGAAATAGGCGATAACGGAAACCGGAAGAGATCCAGACAATCATACGGAGAGCACGACGGAAAAAGCATCATCAAATTTGTAGTGTCGCCACTATTAGTTTTCCTCAGTAGCTTTGGGAAGAATGCGGTGGAGATAGCAACACCAATTAGATTGACTGGCATCTGATGGAGACTGTTGGCCTGTTGAAAAGAACGCAGTGCGCCTTTACCCATGCGTGAAGAGAGGTTGGTAGCAAGAATGGAATAAACATAGTCGATTCCCTGGTCGAGCGAACGGGCGGGAAGAAGTTTTAAAGACGGTTTTGAAACCAAGATTTTTCAATAGATTTTGAATTGGTAATCAAAACCAAGTCCAAAAGAGACCGATGAGGCTGATAAAAATTTGTAGAACGGCGCCAAAAACTACACCAATGGCGACACCCATAATGCCGCCCTCAAAAAGTTGGAGACCAAAAATATTGATGCCATTCGTGAAGACCGTAATGCCGATAAGAATACCGACATTATAGAGAGCTGGAGCAAGGGTAGAAGACGAAACGACCGACGGCCTGCTGGATGGAGTTTAGAACGGTGGCGATACTAAAAAGAAATGGATTAATGGCGATAACGCGCATCATGTTGATGGCGAGAGTGGTACCGGATTCATCAAGACCTGGGCCGACGATATAGCGAACGAGTGGATCGAGCGAAGATCATAATGAGAATACTGGAAATTAGGTAACGATGGCCATGAGGGTTGAGAATTGAAGAGCTGAGCTCCCAGGCGGATTTTTATTACCAGCAACCAGACGTTGGTTGAAGACCGGAATAAAACTGACGGCGAGCGCGCCAGAGGTCAATACGAAGAACATGAAATCCGGAATAGTGAAGGCGGCGGTATAGGCGTCAATACCGGTTGGATAAGTATCAAGATAGTATGAGTTCAAGAGACGGTCGCGGAAGATACCGAGCAGGGCCGAGATGAGGGTGCTGAAGCTTAATAATATTGCGGCATATTTCACACTTAGCTTACTATTAGCCATAGCCACGACTGATCGAAACTGAAACTTCTTCATTAATTATTATTATACATGATAAAGCATGAGCGGGGATTTTAAAATTGCGACGAATATTGTATAATATTATGAGTGAGAATACAAAATCTTACTTTAGTTTATAAAATCGAGGATGAGATTCTTAAATCTGAGAATATGCAGCGTGAGAAACGCTTTATTCAACATGCCAATGTTTCTACTTATGAACACTCTGTAAATGTGGCAAGAATGAGCCTTGTGGTTGCACAGATTTTGCGAGCTAAGGTTGACAAGGTATCCCTGATACGCGGCGCTTTGCTGCATGATTTTTCTTATATGACTGGCATGACAAGACAGCAATGCCAAAAAGCACATGCTACTCACATCCGTTAATTGCTTATGATAATGCGAAAAAGAATTTAAGCTGAATGCGATTGAAAAATATTATTCAGGCCCATATGTTCCCTATTAGTATTGTGATGCCAAAATATCGCGAGAGCTGGATTGTGGTGCTGGCCGACAAGGTTTGCGCAATACAAGAAGTCACCTCAAACCTCAAGGTGCGAGCTTCAGTATCAATTCTAAAGAGCGCGCAATTTTATCCCGTGATTATTTAATTTTTAAGTCTATTCGATGCTATAAAAAATGCCCCAGCTGGGGCATTTTTATTATGGTGTAGGAAGTTTTTATGATTATTTTAGGAGCGAACTAGCTAATCGTGAAGCTTGGCGCGATCCGGGAGAGTGGCATCATCAAAGATGTCTTTTAGATCCTCTGCCTCAAGAGATTCTTTTTCGAGGAGAGCGTTCGCGACACGGTCGAGAACTTTACGATTAGCCTGGAGAACTAATTCCGCACGCTTGGCAGCCTCGGCAGTAAATTCGCCGATTTCTTCATCAATTAATTCAGCAGTTTTTTCCGAGTATGGCTTACCGGTACTAATAGTATAATATCCAGTCTCCTCAGCTGGGAAGACAAGATTCCTGGTTTTATTTCCCATACCTTCACGAGTGATCATTTCCTTACTGAGTTCAGCTACATGTTTTTAGGTCGGAAGAGGCGCCAGTAGTGACATTGTCGGCTCCGAAGATGATTTTTCTGCGATACGACCGCCCATGGCACGAGCCAAAAACATCTTTAAGTTCATAAATACTCTTGTAGCTGCGGTCCTCAGGAGGGAGGACCAAGTGACGCCACCAGTGTGACCGCGAGGGAATAATCGTGATCTTATGGACGGGATCAGAATCTGGAAGAACGTGACCGACCACGGCATGACCAGCTTCGTGATAAGCGGTAATTTTGCGTTCCTGTTCGTTCATAACTTTTTGATTTGCGCTCAGGGCCCGATCGCAACGCGCTCAAAAGCCTCGGTAACGTCTGCACTAGTGATTTCCTTGTGACCTTCCCTGGCGGCAGTAATAGCAGCTTCATTGGCAATATTAGCAAGGTCAGCATCCAGAGGAACCAGCAGTTTTTGCAGCAAGAACCTCAGGTCAACATTAATCCAGCTTTAGAATCTCGTGCAGAGAGGAATTTGCTCTGTGTCATGGATTATCCTAAACTAAAAAGGTGGAAAGAAAAGAAAGAGACTAGATAAAGAGTAGAGGTTGAACTAGCAGTCCAATAGATAAAAGAAAAAGGACTGGAATCTTTATTAGCTGAAATGAGTGATGATGGGCGTACTCTTAAAAAGATCGAAAAGGAAACAAAGCTGTATTTCCTTTGTAAGTATATTATCTAGTTTTATTTGCGGTTTCCATTGACTACTATTCTCTCCATACTTTCCGTTATTGAATCCAAGAAGAATCAGAAATATGGTTTATATGAGAAAAGAATAAAATTAACAAAGAGGCTAGGTATTATGGGTTCATCTAAGGTGCCACCAACTTTTTGGCTTATAGTTTTATATAATCCAAATAAATTTTGACATCAACGGACAGAGGTTGAGCTTGTTTGTAAAAACAGTGTATGTACAAGTTTAGATAATTGTGATAATGTCGATTGCTTTGAAAGTGGCGTTGAAAAATCGACAAAATAAGAAAAATCAACTAACGGTGTGTTGCAAATGTCTATGATAATAGTACCTCAGAGGAAGGGGTAAAAGGTTTTGATTCGATATACGGACTCAATTTTAGCAAAGTGCAAAATCGCAAGTAGTAGACGTGTGTATATTATTGGCGATCCCAGCCGCGCCGGTCAGCTGCCCATCGTTAGATAAAATATGAAGAAAGCAAAAGCTGAAGAAGAAAAAAAGAAAAGCAGCTGAAGAGGAAGCAAAACGACAGGCTGCGGAAGAAGCAAGGCGAAAGCTGAAAGGGAAGCTAAAACTGACCGAAGATGCTGGAGTATCCATCCGAGCGGTGCCGTGGTGTGCGACCAGGCCTTTCACCGTATACCTCGCGGCTCAAAAGTACATTTCAATCACTCAACGTTCACGCCATTGGCAGAAACAGCGCAAACCAGTGTTTATCGAGTTGATGTTACCGTTCAAAACGCTTTCTGATTGCAGAGTGGCGCCGTCATGGAATCTTTCAGTCTCTAGGGATACTGGTTCAAATATAATTAGAGTAGATAGCTTAATCTTATATTAGTAAGTGTGATGTAAATGGCGTGTAAGTATAAACTTCGAATGACGATCATGTATTTTAATCTAAGTATGTACATGTTGTAGACTTGTGCTTATGGTATGATATGGTACAACAGCCAGTTGAAGCCGATTGGAAAGAAAACAGTCTTTTTTTTGGTCCATCTAACCCGCTTGGGTTGGAGGGATCTCCATCAAAATACTTATTTATTTTTGATGACTGAAATGGGAGGATCTTATACTAACGATCAAAATCCACGGAAACATTTCCCGTGACAAATGTCCTGATCAAATGGGTTTAATTTGTGTCGTTTACATTGACGTTAATGGAGAAAGATTCTTCTAGTCTATCAACCATGGAGCTCCATGAGTGCTGTATATGATATGGAATTGATGATTGCAGTGGAATTAATACTAAGATTGTATTTGTTTGTGCAGAGCTTGATAAGAATATTATAAAATACTATAATTCTCCCTACCTTGCATATCGCGAGGGTATACCACTACAAAGCGATGAGGTTGAAGTTGACGATAGCGATGCCTTTAAAATTTTATTATTATTTTTAATAAAAATGGTTTCATCTGGAAAATCAGATAACCGATGCGGTATATCGTGAGACTCACGGTTACGTGCTTCAGTACGTGGGTGTGGGTGAAATGGAGTTGTCCTTTTCTGGCCTAGCAAAATATCATTAATATTAAATTTACCGGTTCTTATTGGTGATGATGCTGTGGACGGTAATGCTGTTATTGGTGTCGAAACGAAGATATATTGAAATCAACAATCAAGTCTTAAATCAAATTTAAAACACAAAAGAGCCATCCGGCTCAAATTCATAAAATGGTGATCTCTGCAGTCGAACCGCGTTGACAGGATAAAAACCATTGCTTTATCGTATACTAAGAGACCATACAAAGGTGTAATAATCACATTCTAACAGAAATTTAATTTTTTTTTCAATAACAGAATTTAAAAATTGCAGAAATCAAGAAAAACCGGTCCTAGATGTCCCAAGAGAAAAAGACACTCCCATAATGAAAATCGCGGCTCTATCCCCTCTTTGTCGCGATTCTATCCTACTGCAACTAAGCGCTTGCTCGTAATCTTTCGCCCCCAAACAGCTGCTTGAAACAATAATTACATATAAGTCCATTAGTATCACAGCTGACATTAGCTCAGGAAATGTTTTTCCATGTCCTTGATTTGTTTCGCTCACTAAAGGTCGATGCTTCCTTAATTTCACCGGCGAAAGTCCATCTGTTATTATTTCTCAAATGCTGCCCAAGATCCTTCTCGTTTTCATCATAGTCTGAACCGCTTGTAAATCGTTTTCATAGTAATCACGCGCCAACACGGTTTTGTTCCGCCAACGCTGCTTGTAATGTTTTACGCACAGAGCGGCGCGCGTGCGCTATCGCAAGTAGTCACAGTTAATAAGCATGATTCTCGTGTTACATTCGACCGCCGCATCTCCTTCTTCGAACCCAGCTACCGTAACGGTACATGTTTTCTCCGTCGTGACTGTCGTTAACCGGCGATTTTGACGGCTCGCAGAACTTGGTTTTCAACGTCGACCAGTTGATTGGCGACGATGGGGAACCGGCTCGCCACTGTCTGAGTCTTGCGGGGGTTTGGCGATGAAGAAAATCGCCGTAACTTCTTCCCTTCTGTTGAAACGTGTTGCTCATGGGTAACGGGGATCGATCTCATTGCCTCGATTTTATCATGCCAGGCCGGAACTCTCGAGGATCTGGGTATCGGACAGACTCACGGTACCATGATTGGGCTGGGGCGTTCTGTTGTAGAACTCTTGTCAGCCGGTCGTCTTCGTTTTTTATTGCAATTATTGACGACGACACAAGGCGGCGGTGAAATGATCTTGCGCTCGCTCACGAACCGATGTCGGGAACTCGGTGAGGCTCACGTCGATCTCGGCTGATCGTTGGCGGAAAGGCACTGTTCGAAGTACTCCGTCGAAACTCCGGGGGCGTACGGGCTGAACTGTTCTGAGGCTACTTTGTGGCCGGGCCGGTTCGCGATGTATCGGCGCAGAGCTGTCGCTGGCCGCCTTGTTGTTCAGCTCGATGTTATTTCAAATCGACTGACGGTTGCGTCATTCTTCCGGATGTGATCGTCCGTATCTTAAAAATCGGTATTCGTTATGACGGGCTGAGAATAAGGGTTTTACGTGGATGAAAATGCACAACAGGCTAAACTCAGCACCGTGATCGGTCCGCATCACTGCGGCTGCCGCAGGCCTCGCCGGCGGCGGTGGACGCTGTTCGACTCCGGCCGTTTGGTGGTGACTGCGGGCCGTCGACTCAATCAGGCAGTCGCTCGGCGGGCCGTTGTGATCTTTCTTCCAGACCCGCAGAACAGGCCAGGTGAAACGGAGACCAGGGTGCGAGGCACGGTCACGAACTCGCGGTCGATCACCGGTGGTCTCCAGCCGGTACGGAACCACTTGAAAATCCAAACCTCAATCGAGACCTCCGAAACTGCCGCAGTAATCTAAACGATCCAGGCCATCGCTCTCGGAAAACCGAACGCCGTTTTGGCGCATTCTCATGAACCTCAACTCGCGTGTAGTATCGACCGTGCTCATATTTGTTGGCTCTGGTGTCGCGTTTCGTGCCGCGAGATAAATCATTAAAGCCAGCTGCCTGGTGTTCATCGCTAAACTGTCCCAGCTCACCACCCTGAACCTATATTTATCTGCAAACTGAAGCCAAAGATCAAGTCCCCAGACACTGTTCTGTGTATGTTTAAATAGTTGTAGTTAGGGGTCAAATGTAACCAATGCTGTTCAAGGCATTATGACTCGGCTTGCCGATTTGAACAGGTGTGACGCCAAGTAGCAGGCGCCGTTCGATCTCTGATCGGTGATTTGATGTCGGTCCGGCCTCCGGGCTGGCGCAAGACACTGCCTATGAACCGCGGTGTTCTGCGATCGATCTGCTGTGGCTGGCTGCCGATGATTGCTGAGCGAAACATGTGCGCAATCGTAATTCATGACGACTGACGGCGTCGAGCCAGCGGCAAATAAAATAATGCAATGTGTCCGTTATCGAAAGTGTGAATGATATATGTTTTGACCAATCGATCGCCTCATAACAAAAGAGGTTAATCCTGTGATCCCTCGCCGCGATATTGAGCTGGCGAGTGCTGGTGGTTTAACACGAAAGCAATGAAATCGCTGATGATGATCCTGGGCATAGGCGGGCATCGAACGATATTGAAAGCAGAAAAGACGGCAGAAATCGAAATGAGACGCGGGCGGAACAGGCTCGGCATTTGGTGAACTCGTGAGATGAAGACTCAGGTCTGGTCGGCGTCCGCGAACGGCGGGGCAGGAAAGGAATGGCCTGATCGAGGCCGGGTGTGAGGCTCGTCATGTGACCGAGAGGGACGGTGGACGATCTCGCTGGCGGTTGGGCTGACGGCGCGGTCAAACGCGATGAGCCGCGGGCTCGTACGCCTGGGCTGACCGTCTCGGGCGGCAGATCATCGTGCGACGCCTTCCCGACGGTGATGAGGGGCGCATCGTGGGGAGATGTGGGCTCGGCGTGCGCCGGTATTATGGTTGACGACTGCTCGGGCGTGATCGTCTCTGCGATCTGTTCGTCGTCGGGAACCACAGACCTGCCCAGCGGGTAACGAAGACGGCGCCGCGTGTCCGGCTAACATCAGTGAACGGTGGTGAAGAAGTCGCGTGTGATGGGCGCTGTCTGGTCGTCGTCATTGCAATGCGCCTCTGGGTGAACTAAGTTGCACTCGGTCAAAATGTTTTGCTCACGTGGCTGTGATGCCGAGGTGGTGGCTGATGTCACGTCGTGGCGACCCTCCGTGGGCGGGTGCTCGGATTGAGAACCAGCACGCTGATCGATTGGCTGAGCCAGCCAGGCGTCGATCGCCGACCGCCGCCGTCTGGTGAGACCAGCCGCTCAGGGCCAGGCGGTGCCTGCTGGTCCGGGCGCCCGCGGCTGCGGGCGCCGGGCAGCGGTCAGTGCCGTTCAGGGTGGGGCTGTGCCATCTCAGCTGAATCGTGGACGAACCGTGGTCGACCATTGCTGCTGTTTCGCTGAAATGACCAGTATCATCGGGTGTGTTATCGTGAAACCGCGCCGTTAATACAAATGTATAAAATGTTTAGTAAACTTTCATCTTCGCTGTCTGTCC
>BNJS01001338.1_pt1 | contig 123634 bp, 103 predicted proteins | sample 8540461 | NCBI WGS metagenome assembly BNJS01 (sample SAMD00202454, study PRJDB9452) | human saliva metagenome | isolation source: human saliva | place: Japan | reverse complement strand
GCGCCTACCAGGAGTTCAGGCCCGTGGCCTGCGCGCCCGCGTGCTGTCGGCCGCCTTCCGCAACGTGCTGCAGTGGTCCGAGCTGGTGGGCGGCGACCTGGTCGTCTCCCGCCCTTCGCCTGGCAGAAGCTCATCAACGACTCCGGCTACAAAGGTCGTCGAGCGCATCGACGAGCCCGTCGCCCCCGAGATCATGGAGACGCTCCTGTCCATCCCCGAGTTCGTGCGCGCCTATGAGCCCGACGGCATGACGCCCGAGGGTTCGACTCCTTCGGCGCCACCCGTCGCACCCTGCGCAGCTTCCTCCAGGCCGACGCCGACCTCGACGCCCTGGTGCGCGACGTCATCATGCCCCAGCCCTGATCGACTCCGGTTGGGGTCCGTCCGGGTCCCGGTGGGGGCCCGGACGGCCGCAGGCGGCACCCGCCGCACCGGGTGGGGCGACAACGCGCTCAGACACGTTCCACGCCGTCGGCCCGCCCTCCCCACCACCCACACCATCACCTACGCACGTATCTCTCACGCAGAAGGAGCAAGGATGCTCTCCATCGCCGTCATCGGCGCCGGCCGCATCGGCCACGTCCACGCCAAGACCATCGCCGCACACCCTCAGGCCGAGCTCGCACTGGTCTGCGACCCCTTCGAGGACGCCGCAGAGAAGCTCGCCGCCACCTACGGCGCCCGGTCCTGCAAGGACGCCGAGGAGGTCTTCGCCGACCCGAGATCAACGCCGTCATCGTCGGCTCACCCACGCCGCTGCATCCCCCACCTGCTGGCGGCCGCCAAGGCGGGCAAGGCGGTGCTGTGCGAGAAGCCGATCGCCCTGGACACGAAGGACGTCGAGGGCCGCCCAGGCCGAGCTCGACGCCGTCACGGTCCCCGTCATGTTCGGCTTCAACCGCCGCTTCGACCCCAGCCGCCGCCGCCCGCGCCGCGGTCGAGGCCAGCAGGATCGGCGACATCGAGCAGCTGACCATCATCAGCCGTGACCCGGCGGCCCCGCCGGCGGAGTACATCAAGGTCTCCGGCGGCATCTTCCGGGACATGACGATCCGACTTCGACACCGCCCGCTTCTTCCTGGGCGAGATCGAGGAGGTCTACGCCGCCGGCCAGAACCTCGACCCGGCGCTGAAGGACACCGGCGACTTCGATGCCGCCGTCGTCACCCTCAAGGCCGCCTCGGGCGCCGTGGCCACGATCATCAACAACCGCCACTGCTCCTCCGGCTACGACCAGCGCCTCGAGGCCTCGGGACGCGAGGGCGCCCTGTTCGCCGAGAACATCCGCGCCACCACGGTGCGCCTGTCCAACGGCGAGGTCACCGACGCCCAGGAGCCGCTACCTCGACTTCTTCCTGGAGCGCTACGCCGACGCCTACCGCATCGAGCTGAGCGCCTTCATCGAGGCCGTTGAGTCGAGCACCACACCTCCCACCAGCATCGGCGACGCCATCGCCGCCCTACGCCTGGCCGAGGCCGCCACGGAGTCGGCCCACTCCGGTCAGCCGGTGCGCCTGAGCTGACACCCGGGCGAAGCACGCCCCTGTAGACGCCGGTGGGCGTCGTCGAGCAGCCCAGCTTGACGACGCCCACCGTGCGTTTCCAGCACCTGCGGGACCTTGCGGGCTCAGCAGGCCGCTGTGTTGTCTTATGACTTCTGAGAGTTCGGATGTCATGACGTCTCAAGACACCGGTGGAGCCGGTTTCCCAGGCGCGAGAGCCGCTGCTCGCTCCGCTGGCAGGGTGCGGTCGCTCAGGTGGCTCCCGGCGTCGCCTGGACGCAATGCACGAGGGTGGGGTGCTACCGGAGGAGGTTCGTGTGTACTCGACGTAGGTCGGGCTTTCGTGCAGTACGCACAACCCCTGGCCAGTAGATCCCCGCCCTCGTGGAGTAGGCCGTCCCGGGAGCGGAGGACGGGCCGGGCAGCGTTGCGTCGGTGCCACCGGGACCCGGGACAGGGGCCAGGTGGAGCGGATGGGGACAGAGGTGCCCGACCCCACCACCGACCCCGTGGAGTCGCTCCCGCCAGCGGCCCGGTGTCCACTCAGCGGACATCAACGGGCCGGGCGTCGATGCTCACAGCGGGGATCGTTGGAATTCTGCGATTGTTCGTCGGGATTCGATGTCGGTGCGGAGTTGATGTCCGCGCCATGGACACCGACGCCCCACCGGCTCTCCTTTCATCGACCCGCCGTCGTCTCCAGGGCAGCCGCACCCCGGATTCCCGCCCGAGCGAGCGTCTCAGAAGTGAGGAGACAAGACAGGCTCGGCAGGCGGTTGCGTTCTCAGTCCTCCTCGTGCAGGCGGTAGGTGAAGGGTGGGACTGCCCCACCGCCAGGGCGACAGAGGCCCTCTCCACTGTTGAAGGCGTTGGGCGGGCGGGTCATGGGCTCGATGGCCACGCCGGGGCGGCCGAGCTCGTCGGCGGTGTGAGGCCTGCACCCAGGGCACGTCCGAGCTCATGACGACGGCTCGGTTCCCCCTGCCCGCCGCGCAGGCTCACCTGCCAGGTGCCCCCGGGCAGGGCGGTGTAGGCGTTATCCGTCCGGGTGGCGCCGACGAGCCGGCCGCCCCGCCAGTCCCAGTCGGTGCCCTCCACACTGCGACGGTGCGTGGGAGCCATGCGCTCGTCGACGTCGAGGACCTCTCCGGCGGGGATGGTCAGAACGCAGTCGTCCAAGGGCACCGAGCGCGTCAGGTAGGGGTGGCAGGAGACGCCGTAGGGGCGGGACCGAGCTCGCCGTCGACCTCCGGGGCTCCGGGGAACCGGCGGGACGGGGCCTGGCCGCACCGACGTTGGTGGCGGTCACCGTGATGCTCAGTCCGCGCTCGGCGTCGAGCCGGAAGCAGGCGCTGACCTCCAGGCTCCAGGGGTAGCCGTAGGAGGCGAGCAGGCTCAGCTCGAGAACGACCTGGCTGCGTGGAGCGCCGTCGTCGGGGCCGGAGGGGTCATCGTCGACGACCTGCCAGTCCATCCAGCCGGCCAGGCCGTGAAGGGCGGAGCCGCTGGCCGGCTCGTTGCAGGCCACGAGGAACTCGGTACCGCCGTAGTCGTAGCGGGCGCCGGCGATGCGGTTGGCCCACGGCAACAGGGTCTTGCCCTGCCAGCCCGCGGGCAGCGTGGCCTCGGCGTCGAAGGGCATGATGAGGTCGCGTCCCTGCCTGCGCAGGTGGACGAGCATGGCGCCTGACGTGGCGATGCGCGCCTCATAGTCGCCGGCGACCAGGTCGATGAGTTCTCCGTTGATCATGGTTCCTGTCCCAGTGTGCGGGGGCATGCACCCCTCGGTCCTGACATCCAGGTCATCACCGTACGCCACATACCGCGTAGCGCACGGGCACTGTTCCGACGTTCATGCGGCGCGGGCCGTCGTGTCGCGAACAACGAGCTCGGGTACCACCCGGTAGAGGTGCCCGCCCAGACGCCGGTCCGCACCGGCGACCCCCACCGGGATCTGGCCGCCATGGTCGGGGTGCATACGGGCCAGCAGCGCCCGCACTGCTACCTCGGCGATGAGGCCGGCGTTTTGGCGCACCGTGGTCAGGGAGAAGGCCGTGGCCGCCGTCACCGGAATGCCGTCATAGCCGGTGACTGCCACGTCCTGCGGGACGCGCACGCCTTGGCGGCGCAACTCCATGAGGGCCCCGACAGCGCAGTGGTCGTTGAAGCACAGCAGGGCCTCGGGCAGCTCACCGGACTCAATGAGGTGCTGGACCGCTCTGGCACCACTGTCCTCATCGCCTCCTCCGGGCACCACCTGGGCGCTGTCCGCCAGCCCGCGCTGCTCCATGGCCTGGCCGAAGCGCTCGACCCGCCGCCTCGCGGCGGTCTCCGCCCCACCGTCCACGTGGGTGATGCGGCGCCGCCCAGTGCCTATGAGGTGATCGACGAGCAGCTGGATGCCGACGTCGTCGCGGGAGTGGATCTCATCGACGTCACTCAGCTCGGTGCTGCTGCCGATGAGCACCGCCGGGGTGCGGTCCACGATGTGGGCCAGGGCGTCCATGGAGATGTCGGGGTCGATGAGGATGATGCCTTCGCAGCGCTCCAGCAGCAGGGAGCGCAGCCCATCGGCCACGTCGCGGTGCGGGGTGGAGGTGGCCAGGACCAGCGCGTGCCCCAGAGTGGAGGCCGCCTGGAGAGCCCGTCCACGATGAGCCCCTTGAGTAGGCCTGCCCGATGGCGAAAGCTGGCCCCGATGAGCCCGGTGTGGCTACGGCGCAGGAACTGGGCGCGCGGGTCCGCCTGATAACCGAGCTCGGCGGCGATGCGCAGGATCTCCTCGCGGGTCTTCTCGGCGACGCCGTCGGAGCCGTTGAGTGCCGCCGAGACGGTGGAGATGGAACGGCCGGCGTGCTCGGCCACGGTCCTGATCGTGACCCGGCCATCGCGTCCTCGAGGTCCTTCACCGCAGACGCCTTCCTTTCCACACCGTTGTGCCTGCACGGATCCGCACGTTGCGCGGGACCCGGCACCCGACATCGGAGCACCGTTCGCCCCATCCTATCCGACGACGCCATTTCAGCAGGTAGATGGCCACTCGTAGGCCCGCAATCAGCCCGCCCGGACCGCACCCGCGATACGGTCGAGCAGCACGCACCCCGCACCGGCAGGCGGATGAAGGCCGCTCGGGCGAGTCCGACAACATCGGAGTCACACTGGATGAATTTTCACTTCAACCTTCATCTTGTCAGGACAAAAGTACTCTGATATCTTCTGAGACGTCATTAACGACGGGTGTTTCCCAGGGCTTCCGGACACACCTCCACACCACAGCAGCCGACAGTGTTGTCGGAAGGACCGTAATGACCGACAAGAGAATACTGGGCATCGGAGTCATCTCCCTGGGGTGGATGGGACGGCTTCATGCCCGCAGCTACCGTGCCATCGCTGAGCGATTCCCCGAGCTGGGCGTGGCTCCGCGCCTGGTCGCGGCCGCCGACCCGGTGGACCAGGTACGCCAGGAGGCGGTGGACAGTCTGGGCTTCGAACGCGCCTACGCCGACTACCACGACCTGCTGGCCGACCCCGAGGTAGAGGCGGTCTCCATCTGCGCCCCCAATTTCCTCCACCACGAGATGGCCCTGGCGGCCGTCGAGGCCGGCAAGCCCTTCTGGATCGAGAGGCCCATGGGGGTCAGCGCCGCACAGTCCCGCGAGATCGCCCAGGCCGCCGAGAAGGCCGACCTGGTCACCGCCGTCGGCTTCAACTACCGACACACCCCGGCGATCGAGTACATGCGCTCCCTGGTACGAGGCGGCGAGCTCGGCCGCATCACGAACGTGCGCGTGTGGTTCATCGCCGACTACAACTCCTCCCCTCTGGGCCCTCTGACCTGGCGGGCATCGAGGGAGAAGGCCGGGGCCGGCGTCGTCCCCGACCTCATGAGCCACGGAGCGGACCTGGCCCAGTACATCGTGGGACGCATCGCCTCGGTCACCGCAGTCACCGACACCTTCATCACCGAGCGCCCCATTCCCACCAAGATGGGCATCGGCCACTCCGGCTTCGAGATCGGCGACGAGGTGGGCCCGTGGAGAACGAGGACTACGTCTCCATGCTGGTGCGCTTCGAGGAACGGCACCGTCCGGCACCATGGAGTCCTCCCGCGTCAGCGTGGGCCCGCGCGCCGAGTACGTCGTCGAGGTCTACGGCACGAAGGGCTCGGCCCGCTGGAACTTCGAGCGCCTCAACGAGCTGGAGATCTGCCCCGTGCTCGACGGCGGCGCCTCCCACGGCTACACCCGCGCCATGGCCGGCCCCCAGTGGGGCCAGTGGCAGCGCTTCCAGCCGGCCATCGGCACCTCCATGGGCTTCGATGACATGAAGGCAATCGAGGCCGCTCAGTTCATCGAGTCGATCATCACCGGCGAGCAGGCCGCCCCCTCGGCCGCTGACGCCTGGTGCGCCGCGGAGGTCGACGAGGCCGTCGTCGCCTCGGCCGCCGACGGCCAGTGGCACTGAGGTGCCCGCGTCGAGGGCCGGACCACTTTCAACGCCTGAGACGCGCCGAGCGCTCCGAGCCGAGCCGGCTCACCCCATCCTTCATTCCACCATCACCACCTATCACTACAACCCCCTGCGGCACTGTCGCCGCAGGGCTGAGAGGAGACCCCCTATGTCACAGGGAGTCACGACGTCCCTGCGCGGACTCACCAGGGAAGAGCTCAATGAGGCGGTCGCCAAGACCCCGGCCTCGGGCAAGCACCGCGGCGTCGTCGCCATCGCCGCCGTGGCCACGCTCGGCTCACTGCTCTTCGGCTACGACACCGGCGTCATCTCCGGCGCCCTGCCGTACGATGTACATGCCTTCGACGCCAAGGGCCTCCAGCTGACCTCCTTCGAGGAGGGCGCCATCGGCGGCACCCTGCTGGTCGGCGCCGCGCTGGGCGCGCTGCTGGGCGGACTCATGTCGGACCGCTGGGGCCGGCGGCACAACATCACGGTCCTGGCCGCCCTGTTCTTCATCGGCGCGATCGGAACCACCGTCGCCCCCAACGTGTGGGTCATGTACCCCTTCCGCGTCGTCCTGGGCTTCGCCGTGGGAGCCGCCTCCGCAACCGTCCCCGTCTACCTGGCGGAGACGGCGCCCAAACGCATCCGCGGTTCCATCGTGGCCATCGACCAGCTCATGATCGTCACCGGCCAGCTGCTCGCCTTCTCGATGAACGCCATCATCAACTCCCTCCAGGGCGGCCCGAAGATCACCATCGCCAACGACCCCAGCGGGCACTTCTCCCCGGGCACCTACGTCTTCGATGAGATCACCAAGCTCCAGGCCTCCAAGGGCGGTTCAATGAGCGGGGCCGAGTACCACGCCTTCCTCGACCAGCTCAGCATCAGCGCCGGTAACGGCGAGGCCTGGCGCTACATGCTGGTCCTGTGCTCCATCCCGGCCGTGGCCCTGTGGATCGGGATCCGCCTCATGCCCGAGTCCTCGCGCTGGTACCTGGCCAAGGAGCGCCTCTACGACGCCATCGGCTCCCTCAAGCGCGTGCGCGTCCCGGAGAAGGACGGCTCCATCGAGGACGAGATCATGGAGATGGTCGAGGCTCGTCAGCACGAGAAGCAGGAGGAGTCCCAGCGCAAGGGCTTCAGCCACGTCATGGCCACGCCCTGGCTGCGCAAGCTGCTCCTGGTCGGCATCTTCCTGGCCGTGGTCAACCAGACCACCGGCGTCAACACCGTCATGTACTACGCCCCCAAGGTGCTGGAGTACGCCGGCATGTCCACCTCCGCGTCCATCACCGCCCAGGTGGCCAACGGCGTCATGTCGGTCATCGGCTCGGCCATCGGCATCTGGCTCATCCTGAAGTTCCGTCGTCGCCAGGTGCTCATCGGCGACGTCATCGGCGTGGGCGTCACCCTGCTGGGCATCGCCGCGACCTTCCAGTTCTTCATCGCCCCGCACATGGCGAACCACGCCACCCCCGCCCGCCTGGGCCGCCTACCTCATCCTGGGGCTCATGTCCGTCTTCATGCTCATCGTGCAGTCCTCCAACGGCACCATCGTGTGGACGATGATGGGTGAGATCTTCCCGGCCAACGTCCGCGGCATCATGAACGGCACGGCGATCTTCTGCATGTGGACCGCCAACGCCATCATCACCTGGACCTTCCCGCCCATGATGGAGACCCTGGGCGGCGGCGTCACCTACACCATCTCACGTGTGCTCAACCTGGTCGTGGCCGTCATCCTGTTCAAGATCATGCCGGAGACCAAGGACAAGTCCCTGGAGGAGATCGAGGTCGAGATGGAGAAGCTCTACTCCTGACCTCGCCCCCGCGACACGCGCTCCCGGAGGTAACGTCGAGGGCTTGTCAGGACAAAGTCCTGTTGCTAGGTTCGTTGCACGGGCCCATCGCCCGGCACCGGCGCCGGCACCCGCCTCCCGGGAGCGCCCCGACCGCGACCACGAGCCGACGGCACACCAGCCACCGGCTCATGGCCCGCCACTCACCCACTGACCACCGAATCACTGACTATCACCGCACCGGCAAGACACCCGGCCAGCCCCTCAACCAGACACGGAGCAACGATGTCCTTCTCACTCGACCCCGCAACCGCAATCTCCGACCCCACGGCATCTCCTGGGGCATGCACCCGATCACCTGGCGCAACGACGACATCCCGAGGTCGGTGCCTTCAACACCCTGGAGGACATGCTCCTCGACCTGGCCGGCACCAGCCGCCGGAACCGAGTGCGCCGGTTTCTTCCCGCCCAAGGGAGGAGGTCAAGGCCGCCGCCGACGCCCGTGGCATCAAGATCGTCGCCCAGTGGTTCTCCTCCTTCATCCTGCGCGACGGCGTCGAGGGCTGTCATCCCCGAGTTCAGGAGGCCACCTGCGCCTACCTGGAGTACCCTGGGCGCCACCCGCGTCGTCGTCTCCGAGCAGACCGGCTCGGTCCAGGGCATCCGTGACGTCTGCATCTTCACCAACAAGCCGGTGCTCACCGAGGAGCAGTGGCCGGTCCTGGCCGAGGGCCTCAACCGCCTGGGCGACGTCGCCCACGCCCACGGCCTCGAGCTCGTCTACCACCACCACCTGGGCACGGTCATCCAGACCAAGGAGGAGACCATCCGTCTCATGGAGCTGACCGACCCGGCCAAGGTCTCCTCGTTCGACACCGGCCACGCCTACGTGGGCGACGGCGACGTCATGGGCCTGCTGGAGGCCACCATCGACCGCATCAAGCACGTCCACTTCAAGGACGTGCGCCCCGAGAAGATGGCGGGTCCAAGGCTGCCGAGCGCTCCTTCCTCGACTCCTTCCTGGCCGGCATGTTCACCGTTCCCGGCGACGGCACGATCGACTTCACCGTGCCCTACAAGTTCCTGGTGGACCACGGCTACCGCAACTGGATCCTGGTGGAGGCCGAGCAGGACCCGGCCATCGCCAACCCCCTGGAGTACGCCCGCAAGGCGCGCGCCTACCTTGAGGGCACACTCTTCAAGGCCTGAGACGTCGCGGGGCGCGCACGGACTCCCCCTCCGTGCGCACCCACCGGCTGACGCCTCACCTCGATGCTCCCGACCACCGCCGGTCGGGAGCGTCGTCGTTCCCAGGCGGCCTGAGGACGTCGACCAGAGCGATCAGCCCGGTCCGCCGGGGCCCGACAACCGTCACCCTTCGCACGGGCGAACCGGTGGTCTTATTCTGGAAGGGCACTCTTGACCGCGATGACGCACAGGAGGAAAGATCGTGTCCTCGATACGGGTTTCAGGCACAGTGAATGGGTTCTTCTCCGATGTCCCCCGCTGGGAGCGCGAGAATCCCCGCCTCACCTGGAGCGACGGTCTGCTGGTCGCCTACTGCGTCCTCTTCTGGGTCGTCGCGGGCCAGGGGATGCTTGAAAACCTGCTCAAGGACGACTCGCCCGCCTCGAGCGCACTCGTCTGCGGCATTACCGGGATCACGGCCTGGGCGGCCCTGCCCCCGCTGCAGCTCGTCACCCCCTGGCCAGCTGCCAGACGGGCGCTGCGAGCCGCAGTCTCAATCCTCTCGATCGGCGCAGGAGCAGCGGTTCTCGGGCTGCTTCACGGGATCGGGCTGGCGACCCCGCACACCACTCTTTGGGACTACCTGCTCAGCGCGACCCTCCCCGCGACGGCACTCATCTTCCTGGGTATCTCCGGGATCGCCACGCTGCTGCGCACCGTTCCGGCTCACCCTTGACCCAGCCCGTCGGCCTGTAGCCTGCGCACTATTCGGGCGCGCACACGAGCCCGCCCTGCAGTAGACAGCCAGGCGCCGCAGGAAGCAGGATGAGACGGTGTCCAAGGCCCATGCCGCTACCCAGAGCGACGTCGCCCGCGCCGCCGGGGTCTCGCGCAGCCTGGTCTCACTGGCCCTGAGCGGATCACCCAAGGTCGCCGCCGGCACCCGCGAGCGCATTGAGGAGGTGGCCGCCTCTCTCGGCTACCGGGTCAACGTCTCGGCCTCCTCGCTGGCCCGGAAGCGCTCGACCATCATCGGCCTGGTACTGCCCAACCTGCGCAACGCCTTCGTCGAGCAGATCGCGGCCTGCCTGGGACGGGCGGCCGCCCGGCGCGGCCTCACCCTGTTCGTCACGGTCGGCTCCGATCAGCCCGAGGTCCTGCACCAGGCCGTCGAGAGCCTGCTCGGCGTGCGCGTTGCGGGCATCATCTTCGTCTCACCCTGGCTGCCCGGCGAGGACCTGGTGGCCATCGGCGAGGAAGTGCCCGTATGCGTCATCGGGCGACGCAGTCCCGGCGGGCGGGTCGACTCCGTGCGGGTTGATGAGGAGGCCGCCGCGCGCCTCGTCGTCGACCATCTGGCAGCCCTGGGCATGCGCACCATGTGCTACATCGGCCCGCGCCTGACCGACGCGGCCTCCCGTCACGACCGTGAGCACTCGCTGGCCCGTGCCGCTGACGCGGCCGGTCTGGCCTTCGAGGTACGCAGCTGCGGCGAGGACGCGGGCCCCGCCACCCGAGCGGTCCTGCAGGACCACCCCGAGCCGCTGGGCCTGGTCATCCACAACGACGTCCTGGCCATCGACGCCGTGCCCGTCCTGCGCGAGAGTCGCCGTGAGCCCGGGGTCGACGTCGCCCTGGCCTCCTACGACAACACCTACCTGGCCCTGCGCGAGGAGTTCTCACTGACCAGCGTCGACCAGCCCGAGGACCTCCTGGGCGAGCGGGCCGTGGATCTGGTGTGCCGACGCGCCGGGCTCACGTCCGACGACGGATCACAGGTCGGGGCAGCCACCGGAACCGAGGCCCACAGCGTGGTCCTGGAGCCAGAGCTCGTCGTGCGAGCCTCATCCCTGGGGCGCTGACGAGCGATACCGTCTTGTCTCCTCACTTCTGAGACATGCGAGTGTCATGACTTCTGAGACGCTCGCTCGAACGGGACCCCGGGATGGGGCTGGTCGTCCTGAGGCGGCGAGCCGATGAGAGAGGCTTGGCAGGTCGTACTGGTAGGTCGTAGGTGTCCACACAGCGGACTTCAACACCGCACAGGCGTCGCAAGCAGAGAAAAGACCACAGAACTCCAGGGATCCCCTCCGGGCATATCGACAGCGGAGGTTAACGTCCACTGCGTGGACGCCGGGCCTCGCGCGTGATCGAGTCCAGGGTCCTTGCGGCGGGATTCTGGCACCCCCGCCCAGGTCCGGCCCCATCTTCCTTTGTCTGGCCCCTTCTGGCTCCTGCACAAGGACCTGATGGCACTGACTCAACGCCGGCGCCCGGCCCGGCCCCTCCTCGGGCCGGTCTACTGCACGAGGGTGGGGGTGTACTGACTCAAGGGGTTGTGTACTGCGCGAGAACCCCACCCCTGTGGAGTACCCCGAACCTTGCCCAGTAGCCCTCGACCCTCGTGCAGTACACGCCAGGCACCACCCCAACGACCCAACCAGTTCCCCGCCGGCTGGGCGAGTGACGACAATCAGGCCTGATCCACCCGTCGCCCCAGTGTCTTGAGATGTCACGGCATCCGAAACTCTTAGAAGTCATGAGACAACACGGCTGACGAGCACTACATCCGGCGCCGAGCCGACTCACGCACCGACCGTCGTCGGAAGCGGCGGCGCCTCGAATCGCCTGCCGGACCGAGGACCACGGTCCCAGCCTCTCCGCCCACCCCTCGGAACGGCCTCCTTTGTCAGGATGAAGGTCTCCTCACCGGTTGACATCGCCACCGCCGGAACGCAGACTGAGGTCATGAGTTCACGCGCGTGAATTCTTGTCAGCACAGGACTTCAACCAGTCACCCGCTCGTCAATGAGGACATCCGAGGTAACCATGAGCACCACTCCCCCTGTCAGTCGCCGTCATCGGCGCCGGTATGGCCGGCACCACTCACGCCAACGCCTGGCGTCAGGTCGGCACCGTCTTCGATCTGGGCCTACCGCAGGTCCGTCTGCACACCATCGCCGACGCCTACCTCCCCTTCGCCGAGGACGCCGCCCAGCGCTACGGCTACGAGCGCGCCGTGGACGACTGGCGGGCAGTGGCTGAGGACCCGGACATTGACATCGTCTCCATCGTGGTGGGCAACGCCCTGCACCGCGAGATCGCCGAGACCCTCATCAAGGCCGGCAAGCACGTCCTGTGCGAGAAGCCCCTGGCGGACACGCTCGAGAGCGCCCGCGCCATGGCCCAGGCCGAGAAAGAAGGCCGGCGTCGTCACCGGCGTGGGCTTCACCTACCGCCGCAACGCCGCTGTGGCCGAGCTCGCCAAGCTCGTCGCCGAGGGCCACCTGGGCGAGATCAACCACTTCGACGGCCGCTACTGGTGCGACTACGGCGTCGACCCCTCCACTCCCATGGCCTGGCGCTACAAGGGCCCCATGGGCTCGGGGGCCCTGGGCGACGTCGGCAGCCACCTCATCGACACCGCCGAGGTCATCTGCGGCCCCATCATCTCGGTCTCGGGCGCCGCCATGATGACCTCCATCAAGGAGCGCCCCGTGGCCACCGGCCACGTCACCCGCGGCACCGCCCTCGACACCGGCGACTCCGCCAGTGTCACCTACGAGCCGGTGGAGAACGACGACGTCGCCACCTTCACCGCGCACTTCGCCAGCGGCGCCGTGGGCACCTTCTCCTGCTCGCGCGTGGCCTGGGGACTGCCCAACTCCCTCATGGTCGACGTGCTGGGCACGAAGGGCCGAGCCTCATGGGACCTGGCCCGCTGCGGTGAGATCAAGATCGACGACGTCAGCTCCCCAGCCGGGCTGGGCGGGGCCCGCCGTGTCCTGGTCAATCCCGACTTCCCCTACTTCGCACGGGGCTCCTCCATGGCCTTCGGCGGGGTCGGCCTGACCCAGATCGAGCAGTTCACCTACCAGGCCCACGCCTTCCTCCAGCAGATCGCCGGCATCACCCCCGAGCAGGGCGCCCTGCCGCGCTGCGCCAGCTTCGCCGACGGCTACCGCGAGATGCTCCTGGCCGACGCCGTGGCCCGCTCGGCCGCAGCCGGGGGCGCCGCCATCGACGTCGCGGACCTGCCCGAGCTCGCGAGCCTGTAAGAGAGGCCGTCAGCCGACCCACCGCGCCGACAGCCTCAGACACACCACCACACAACGACGTACCGAACGACGCACAAGGAGACCTCTCATGCCACTGACCTACGGCGCCTACACCGCCTGCCTGCAGGACCGCTCCCTGCCCGAGGCCCTCGACGTCCTCAAGGACGCGGGGCTGACCGGGGCGGAGGTCAACGTCGGAGGCTTCATCCCCTCCCTCGCACTGCCCCGTCGACGCCCTCCTGGCCTCACCCACCGCCCGTGACGAGTACCTGGGCCTGTTCAAGGACAAGGGGATGACGCTCTCGGGCCTCAACACCTCGGGCAACCCCACCTCGCCGCTGCCCAACGAGGGCCTCAAGCACGCCGAGGACATCCGGGCGGCCATCCGCCTGGCGGGCCTGCTCGGGGTCAAGGAGATCGTCACCATGTCCGGCACCCCGGGCACCGACCCGAGCGCGAAGTACCCCACCTGGGTCGTCAACCCCTGGAACGGGATCGACATGGAGATCCTGGACTACCAGTGGAGCGTCGTCGTGCCCTTCTTCAAGGAGATCAACGCCCTGGCCCGCGACAACGACGTCCAGGTCTGCCTGGAGCTGCACCCGCGCAACCTGGTTTTCAACGTCCCCTCCTTCGAGCGGCTCGTCGAGGAGACCGGGGCGACCAACATCAAGGTCAACATGGACCCCTCCCACCTGTTCTGGCAGCAGATGGACCCGATCGCGGCCACCAAGCGCCTGGGCTCCCTCGTGGGACACGTCCACGCCAAGGACACCAGGGTCTTCCCCGGCGCCGCCTACCGCGGAGTCCTGGACACCGACTTCGGCCACGTGCCCGCCGAGGCCGAGGACAAGGTCCCGGTGGCCTACGGCTACTGGTGCAACGCCTGGCCCGAGGACCCGGCCTGGCGGTTCGTCGCCTTCGGCCTGGGGCACGACACCGACTACTGGGCCGAGTTCCTGGCCGCCATCGCCGAGGTGGACCCGGAGATGAACGTCAACATCGAGCACGAGGACGCCGAGTACGGCAACGTCGAAGGACTTCAGATCTCCGCGCGCAACCTCCTGGAGGCCGCAGCCGGGCTCTGAGCGGCCCTGGCAAGCGGCCGCGCCGCACGCACTCCACGACGCCGACGGCGAGGATCCCACCATCCGGCCCTCGCCGTCGGCGTCCGCCCGCTAGGCTGAGCAAAAGTCCTGACAAAACCCGATCCTTCACGTCCTTCTCAACTCCTTCTCAACGCTGCGAGGCAGGCTCGTGCTCCCCACCTTGACCGCCACCACCTGGATCCTGCTCATGGTCGTCGCGGCCCTGTGCGGTATCGCCAAGACCGCCCTGCCCGGGGCAGCCACCGTCGCTGTGGCACTGTGCACCGCGGTACTACCGGCCAAGGAGTCCACCGGGGCCATTCTGCTCATGCTCATGACCGGGGACCTGCTGGCCGTGTGGAGCTATCGCCGCGACGCCGACTTCCGCATGCTGCGCAGGCTCGTCCCCGCGGTCCTGACGGGGGTCGGCGCCGGCGCCCTGTTCCTACACCTGGCCTCCAACGACTCCACCCGGCGCCTCATCGGCGTCATCCTGCTGCTCCTGGTGGCCATCACCCTCATCCAACGACGCTCGACGAGCAGGAGGGCGTCCGACGGCGCCTCCGCGACGCAGGCGTCGCCACCCGCCCCGACACTCGAGATACAGAAGGCAACCACGACACTTGCCACCCCCACGACCAGCGGCCGCCTTTCCCGTCTGGTCTACGGCAGCCTGGCCGGCTTCACGACGATGGTCGCCAACGCCGGTGGACCGGTGACCTCCATGTACTTCCTGGCCTGCCGGTACCCCGTCAAAGCCTTCCTGGGGACGACGGCCTGGTTCTTCTTCCTGGTCAACCTCGTCAAGCTGCCCTTCTCCATCTCGGCCGGGCTGGTGAACACCACCACGATGTCGCTGACCGTGATCTGCGCACCGATCGTCATCGTCTCGGCCCTGGCAGGCCGCCGTCTTGCCGAGCGCATGGATCAGCGGGTCTTCGAGCCGGTCATCGTCGCACTGACCATCATCTCCGCTCTGCCCCTGCTGCGCTAGGACAGAGCGACACCGGCGGCCATCCCATTTCTCCGGTTCACGGAACAGGGCCTCACCAGCGAGTATTTCGCTCAAGAAGGCTGTCTGACATCACATCTCGGTCTCACGCTGGAGCGTTGACGCGATTTATCCTGAACGTTACCGTATTCATCAGTATGAAGAGTGCGCCCGGTATTGATTATGTAGACATTTCGTCAGGCAAGCATGCCGACGACATCGTCGATGGCGCCGCCCTCCAGGAGACCTCATCCGCCACCGCCGATCCTGGCCTCCCCGAGAGCCCCGGCACCGCCGAGCCTGCCACCTCTCGGGCCGATGCGGACACGCCGGTCCTGATCAGCGCCGACGTCCAGGCAGTCATGCTGGGGCTGTGGGCCTCGGGCCTCAGGTGCGTCATCGTCTACGCCCTGGCCCCCGCCATCGGTCCTCTCGGTCCGCTGGCCGTCGGTACGGCCCTGGTCATCCAGGTCGCTGGTACCGCCGTGAGCCTCAGCGGAGCCCGTTCACTGTGGAGGCGTCGCTATCGTGGACGCCACGTCTACGTCCTCATCTCGATCCTCACCTGTCTGTGCACCCTTGCCGCCCTGCTGGCCCCCGCAGGGTTCTAGATCCTCCCACGCAGCCCCGCCATGAACCCCACGGTCGCCCCATCCACGTCCCCGCCGTCCCTCGTCTCCCGGACGATGTCACTCGTGCGACGCTGGTTGTCGGCGGTAGCCGGCCTGGTCCTACTGGGCCATCACTCTCAGCGGCACATCCTTCCGTATCAGGCGGAGATCGCGAGCTCGTTGAGCTCGAGCTCCCTACCCCGCGGCGCCGGCCCCGACGAGGTCTCGCTGCCCCAGGCCGTTGCGACGATCGAGAGCAATCACCCCGGCGAGCCCGTCCTGTCCGCCACTCGGAGCAGCGACACCATCGAGGTCAGGACCAAGCGGTCCGCCTACGTGGTCGGAGCCTCCACCGGCGCCGAGATCGGCCGGACGGCCGTTGCCCCGGTGTGGAGCTCGGTCCTGGACAACCTGCACCGTTGTCTCCTGTCCTGTGAGGGGCCCGGCCACGTCCGCTGGATGTCCCAGGAGATTCCCCACACCCGCTGGCGGGGCGAGCACCAGGGCCTGACCGTCGGCGGTCTCGTCGTGGGAACCTCGGGCGTGGTCCTTCTGGTCCTGGTCGTCAGTGGGCTCAGGGTGTGGTGGCCTCTGCAGCGCTACCGGCGAACCGTCCTGTCCACCCGCTGGCGTGCGCAGCGCCTGTCGCGGGACACCGACCTGCTCAAGGCGGCCGGGCTGGTTCTGCTGCCCCTGCTGTTCCTGTGGGGCTACTACGCCAGCGCCTACGGCATCCACCCCACCGAGCCGACCTCCCGCACCCCTGCTACAGCGGTCGGAGCCCCGACCGGGAACACACGTGCCGGTCAGGATCAGGGCACCGGTCCGAGCCGCGCCGTCGCAGCGGCGCAGGAGACGCGTGGTGGTGATCCCGTCGCCCTCTTCCTCCCCGAGCCGAACGACCCGTCGTCGACGTACACGGTCTGGCTCTCCCAGGGCACGCCGAGCAGCCGCCAGCGGCCCGTCACCAGCGTTACCGTGAGCATCGACCCCGATACCGGGCGAACCACAGTCCCATCCGGTGCCGGCAGGGAGTAAACCGCCCGAGCCGACTAGTCCCCCAGCCCCTCGAACCCCACTCCGAGCCCGACGCATGTGCCCGTTCCCACATCACAAGACACACTGAGACCGGGCCTTTGGTCGCAGACAACCCGCAGGTGGGGGCACAATCGGACCCGTACGGCACCGGAATGAGCCGGCGCCCCTGACTCCAAGACAACGCGAGAAGGACCCAACGTGGCGCGCAGTATCTACATCGCCTCACCCAACGCCGGAACCGGGAAGTCAACGGTGGCCCTCGGACTGGTCTCCTGCCTGACCAAGGTGGTCGCCAAGGTCGGCGTCTTCCGTCCCTTCGTGGAGAGCCGTGAGGGCGATGCCTTCCTCACCCTCCTGCTGAACCGTGCCGGCTCCACCACGCCCGCCGAGCAGTGCGTCGGCGCGACCTGGGACGAGTTCCACGCCGACCCCGAGGAGGCTCTGGCCCGCATCGTCGACGCCTACCGAGCCCTGGCACGCGAGCACGATGTCGTCATCATCGACGGCTCGGACTTCACCGACGTCGCCGGCAACCCCGAGCTGGCCCTCAACGCCAGGGTCGCCGCCAACATCGGTGTACCAATCCTGCTCGTGGTCTCCGGTCAGCACGACGTGGAGGACGTCGTCGGCTCCGTGGAGGTCTCCATGACCGAGATCGCCGACAACCACGCCCGCACCGTCGCTGTCGTGGCCAACAAGTGCCACCCCGAGAACCGCCGGCCCATCACCGAGGCCCTGGCCGCGATCGAGGGCATCACCTCCACCACGCTGCCCGAGGTGCCGCTCCTGGCCGCCCCGGCGGTGCACGAGGTGCTGGACGCCGTCGAGGGCACTCTCATCGCCGGCGACAAGACCCTCCTGGACCGCGAGGCCGAGTCCGTCCTCGTGTGCGCCATGGACGTCTCCCACGTCCTGGAGCGCCTGACCGCCGGCCAGCTCGCCATCGTGCCGGCTGACCGCTCCGCCATGCTCATCTCGCTCATGGCGGCCCAGGCCTCCTCCAGCTTCCCGATCCTGTCCGGCCTCGTGCTCAACGGCGGCTTCGAGGTGGCACCCCACGCGCTGCGCCTCCTGGAGGGCCTGGACGTCAACATCCCGGTCATGACCTCTCCGCTGGACACCTTCACCGCGGCCTCGGCGGCCGGTTCCCTCCAGGGCCTGCTCGCCCACGGCTCGGAGCGCAAGATCGACGTCGCCGTGACCACCTTCGAGCAGGAGGCCGACGTCGATGCTCTCCTGTCCGCCCTGGAGGTCGAGCCCTCCGAGGTCGTCACCCCCATCATGTTCCAGGCCGAGCTGGTGGAGCGCTCACGCACCAACCGCAGGACGATCGTCCTGCCCGAGCCCGACGACGACCGGGTCCTGCGGGCCGCCGACGCCATCCTGCGCCGCGGCATCGCCGACCTGGTGCTGCTGGGTGACGAGACCACGGTGCGCGCCCGCGCCACCGAGCTGGGCCTGGACATCACCGCCGCCCGGGTCATCGCCACCAACGACCCCGAGCTGCTGGAAAAGTACGCCGAGGAGTTCGCCCGCCTGCGCGCCAAGAAGGGGGTCACCCTGGAGCAGGCCCGCGAGAAGGTCCAGGACGTGTCCTACTTCGGCACGATGATGGTCCACATGGGCGACGCCGACGGCATGGTCTCCGGCGCGGCCCACACCACGGCCCACACGATCGTCCCGTCCTTCCAGATCATCAAGACCAAGCCGGGGACCTCGATCGTCTCCTCGGTCTTCCTCATGCTCCTGCAGGACCGGGTGCTTGTCTACGGCGACTGCGCCGTCAACCCCGAGCCCAACGCCGCCGAGCTGGCCGACATCGCGATCTCCTCGGCCGCCACGGCCCGTCAGTTCGGCGTCGAGCCGCGTGTGGCGATGCTGTCCTTCTCCACCGGGACCTCCGGCAAGGGCGCGGATGTCGACAAGGTCCGCGAGGCCACCGAGCTGGTACGGGCCAAGGAGCCCGACCTCGCCGTCGAGGGCCCCATCCAGTACGACGCCGCCATCGACCCGACCGTGGCCGCCAAGAAGGCCCCCGACTCGCTCGTGGCCGGGCGGGCCAATGTCTTCATCTTCCCGGACCTGTCCAGCGGCAACATCGGTTACAAGGCGGTCCAGCGCTCCTCGGGCGCCATCGCCATCGGCCCGGTCCTCCAGGGCCTCAACAAGCCGGTCAACGACCTCTCGCGCGGCGCCCTGGTGGAGGACATCATCAACACCGTCGCCATCACCGCCGTCCAGGCCCAGGGCTGAGCCCTTCAGCGGCACGGGGCCCGGCCCCGTGCCGCTGAGGCTCGCCCAGGATCCTCATCAGTCATCCAGTCATCCCCGCACTCATCCCCGACCGTTCTTGAAAGGCACCCCGTGACTCAGCGCACCGTCCTCGTTATCAACTCAGGCTCCTCCTCCATCAAGTACCAGCTGGTCGACCCCGACTCGGGGGCGTCGCTCGCCTCTGGCCTGGTGGAGCGCATCGGTGAGGAGACCGGCGCCATCACGCACAAGCACGGCGAGGAGCGCACCGAGATCACCGAGCCGGTCCCCGACCACGGCTTCGGCCTGTCCGAGGTACTGCGCCTGTTCGAGGAGCAGGGCCCATCGCTGGCCGACGCCCACATCGTGGCCGTGGGTCACCGCGTCGTCCAGGGCGGGCGCTACTTCTCCGGCCCGGCCCTCATCGACGACGACGTCGTGGCCCGCATCGAGCAGCTCGTGCCACTGGGCCCGCTGCACAACCCTGCCCACCTCAAGGGCATCGAGGTGGGCCGCCGGCTCCTGTCCGACGTACCGCACGTGGCCGTCTTCGACACCGCCTTCTTCCAGGACCTGCCCGAGGAGGCCGCCCGCTACGCGCTGGACCGCGAGGTCGCCGACACCTATTCCATCCGCCGTTACGGGGCTCACGGCACCAGCCACCAGTTCGTCTCCGGAGCGGTCTCGCAGCTCCTGGACCGCGACGACCTCAAGCAGGTCGTCCTGCACCTGGGCAACGGGGCCTCGGCCTCGGCGGTCGTGGCCGGGCACGCCGTGGACACCTCCATGGGCCTGACCCCGCTGGAGGGGCTGGTCATGGGCAGGGCGCACCGGCGACATCGACCCGGCCGCCGTCTTCCACCTGGCGCGCGTGGCGGGTATGTCGATCGACGAGATCGACCACCTGTTCAACCGCGGCTCGGGCATGAAGGGCCTGGCCGGGGACAATGACATGCGCGAGGTGTGGAAGCGCATCGGCGCCGGCGAGCAGGAGGCCCGCGAGGCCATGGACATCTACCTGCACCGCCTCGTGAAGTACGTGGGCGCCTACACCGCCGTCATGGGGGGCCTGGACGCGCTGACCTTCACCGCCGGTATCGGCGAGAACGACGCGAACCTGCGCCGTGAGCTCGGCGAGCGCCTGGGCTTCATGGGCGTGGAGATCGACCCCGAGCTCAACGCCGTCCGCTCCGACGAGCCGCGTGTCATCTCCACCCCGGACTCGAAGGTCACCGTGCTCGTGGTGCCCACCAACGAGGAGCTCGCCATCGCCCGCCAGTCGCTCACCCTCATCTGAGGACCTCTCAGATTCCGTAAGGGTCCGACGTCGGGCCCTTGCGGAGCAGCTGCTCACTGCGCGGTGCCGCATCCGCCCTGACACGGGCCGGCTGCGGCATCGCACTCGTCCCCCGAGGGGGACAAATAGGGACAAAAAGTGCTGCGCTCATAGGATTTGACCGATTGCATGGGCTCATGAGCATCGCCCCTCCGACGGTATCGCTGACCTCTCCGATGACTGCCACAACGCCCGCACCACCCTACTGTCTCTCTCACCCGAGCAGGACATCAGGATCACTCACCCCGTCGCTCAGCCCCACCCCGGTCTCACCTCCCGTCCCCACAGCATCCTCCCTCCCAGCTCACGTCTCGTCGCCCCCACTGCGCCAGAGGCCTTCCCCACCCCTACCGGAGAGCTCGCAGTGACCACCGACGACCTGACCCGCTCCTACAACGGCGTCAACGTCGTCGACGAAGTGAACCTGCGGGTGCCCGCCGGTGGTGTCTACGGGCTCCTGGGCCCCAACGGGGCCGGCAAGTCGACCACTCTGAAGCTCCTGCTAGGGCTGATCCACCCGACATCGGGCCGCATCAGCGTCCTGAACAGTCCGTCAGAGCCACGCCACTCTCCACCGCCAGGAGCGATCGGTTCCCTCATCGAGAACCCCTCCTACTACCCGAGCCTGACCGGCCGGGAGAACCTCGCCATGATGGCCTCCTACCTGGGACTGCCGAACAGCCGCGTCACTCACGCCCTGAATACCGTCCACCTGAGCGGACATGAGAACACGCGGGTCAGACGCTACTCGACGGGGATGAAGCGGCGCCTCGGGCTGGCCATGGCACTTCTGACCGATCCCCCTCTCATGCTGCTGGACGAGCCCACCAACGGACTCGACCCGGCCTCCGCAGCAGAGGTTCGTCAGATCATCGCCGCCCTGGCCCACCAGGAGGGCATGACGATGATCATCTCCACCCATGTGCTGCCGGAGATCGAGCAGCTGGCCGACACCGTTGGCATCCTGTGTGCCGGACATCTGCGCTACCAGGGCCCTCTGTCCGGATTGGACAGCGACGGCGTCATTGAGCTGGCGGTCTCCGCGCCCACGGCCGTCTCCACCCTCCTGACCTCCCTAGGAGTGGTCCATGAAGTACGCGGCGGGATAGTGCGTACCGCCATCATGCCCGACGCCGACATCGGCAGACTTATCGCCAGCATCGTCTCCTCAGGAACAGCCGTCTACCGAGTTCAGACCGCGCTCAAGACCCGGGAGCAGGCCTTCCTGGAGCTGGTCTACTCCACACACGCCGCCTCGGCGCCCTGAAACGTGCAGGCACTCATCGTTGACCGCACCATACGTTCCGAGCCGGCTGAACCGGCTAGACCTCCATCGCCCACAGCCTTATTATCCATGAGGATAATTGGTGACGGGCACCACCGCATCACCCACCTTCCCAGCCCCGAGTCACGCCATGCATTCGTATTCGACGCCTCTCACCAGTCCCGGTCTCCCAACGACATCACCGCATCCAACCGACCTCACCGCGCGGCCGCCCGATGCGGTACGTCGTCGGCCATCGGTGCGCGCCGCCTGGTACTGGGAGAACCGCAAGGCTCCCAACCGTTGGTACTGGGGTGCCGTGACAGCACTGTGCACCTTGGCATCCCTGTCCGGATACCTGCAGTATCGCACCCACCAGAGCGAGTTCCAGGCCCGAGGTAACACCTGGGACATCATCTGGCCACAGTCCACGCTTGTACTCTCCATGTGGCTTCTGCCGCTGGTCATGAGTGGCTTCGCGGCGCAGATCACCACCGGTGAGCACCAGGGAGACAACTGGCAGCGAATGAGAGCCAACCGTCTGGAGACGGCCATGGTCGCAGGCAAGCTGCTCCATTGCCTGCAGGTTGCGGTCGCCACCACTGCGATCCTCATCCTGACCACGGCCGTCACCGGCCTGGTCGCCGGATTCAGCCTGCTTGGTCTGACCGCGTACTTTCCCCGTTTCGGCGCCACCGTACTGGGAATGTGGGGCATCCTGACCTTCGTCACCTGGCTGGGGACAATGCTGAGGTCCTTCGCCACCACAATGATCACTGTCACCCTGGGGGCGATCGTGGGGACGGCAATGCTTCTGACGGCACAGCCACTGAGCGTCCTCAATCCCATGACCGCACTGATCCGAGCCACCGCATCCTTGAAACCCGAGGCCATGACCTCGCCTGGTGCTGCCGCCGTCGACAGTCTCATCAACCTGGCATGGGTGACAGTCTTCGCCATCTCCCTGCTCCAGACGGTCAGGCGGCGGTGAGACAACGGTGAAACGCAGATGAGACGCCAGTCATGAGCAGCACATCCATCGAGCGGCTCCCCGAGGCAGGGCCCAGGGTCCCGCGCACGCGCCTGGACCGCATCGCCGAGTGGTACCGATCCAGCCCCGTGGGGACATGGGGCATGGTTGTCATCAACGCCGTGCTCCAGGGCGCCGGCATCGTGCTCGCCTTTTCTCTCGGCTTCAACGTCCCCATGATCAAGTTCGTGCTCACCGCGGTGACCGGCCTGTCCCTGATCTGGCGACGGCGCTGGCCTCTGGGGATCGTCATCGTCAACAACGTGGCCCTCATGATCAAGATGATCAAGAGTGACTCGGAGAGTTCCTCCTCCCGCTGCTGATCGCGGTCTACACCCTGATCGCCATCGCGAGCATCCGCCAGCGGCTCCTGGGCATTGCCGCCACTCTGGTCTTCATGTTCATCCCCTATCTCGCATCGTTCAACGGGCCACTGCCGGGGCTCATGAAGGAGAGGGTGCCGCTGTCGGACTTCATGTGGGAGGGCGGACTCCTCATCGCCGTGCTCACCGTGGCATCGATCTCCCGCTCGCATCGGGAGTCCCTGGAGCACGGGGACACCCAGCTCGCCTCCCACGCGGCCGAGCAACAGCTCGTGGTGCAACGCGATGCCGCGCGGTACCAGGCCCGAGTGGCCGCCGAACTCCACGACTCCGTGGGCCACTCCCTCACTGCGATCATCGCCCTGTCCGAGGGGCTGCACGGTGCCAGTGGTATCCCGGATGTCGACGAGGCCATCGACCTGGTCAACTCCCTGGCCCGCGACGGCCTGGCCGACACACGAAACGCGGTTGCCTCGTTGCAGTCCTCACCAGCCCTCCTCGACGACTACGGATCCGGTACGGTGACCAGCTCGCGCCCAGAGGTCGTCGCAGACGTACGCGGCTGGGATCAGCTGGGGGACCTGCTGACCACGGTACGAGCGACCGGCCTCAGCGCGGCCCTGACCGAGACCGGTCGGCGCCCCAGTAACACGGCCGTGGGCCGAGCACTCGGGGAGCTTGTCTACATCGTCATCCGGGAGGCTCTCACCAACGTCATGCGGCACGCCGAGGGCGCCACGCGTGTTGTCGTCTCCCTGGACCACACCGGCTCATCCACCCGGGTCACCGTATCCGATGACGGACAGGTCACCGTCCACGCCGACTCCTCGCAGGACTCCCATGAGCCATCGACCGGCCACGGACTGACCAATCTGGCCTCCGTGATCCAAGAGCGTGGCGGTGCGCTTGAGGTCGGCCCCAGCATCGCCCCAGGATCCGGCGGGTGGGTGCTGCGTGCCGTCGTCCCGGTCCACATACCCGATCTGGAGGAAGCATGACCCTCGCCTCCTTTCCCTCATCGCCGGCCCCTCCGGAGCGTCGCACCCCGATCACGGTGATGATCGTCGATGACCAGAGGGCCACCCGCATGGGTCTGTCCCTCATCATCAACCGGGCCGACGACCTGGAGGTCATGGCCGAGGCAGCCCATGGACAGGACGCTCTCGACCAGCTCGCCGATCTGTGCCAGGAGCGCCAGCCACTTCCCGACGTCATCCTCATGGACGTGCGCATGCCGGTTCTCAACGGGATCGATGCCACGGCGCGTATCACCCAGCTCTACCCCTCGATCCGGACGCTGGTGCTGACCACCCTACGACCAGGACGAGTTCGCCTTCGGGGCGCTGTCCGCAGGCGCCTCGGGCTTTCTGCTCAGGACACCCGCACGGCCCAGCTCCACCAGGCGCTGCGAGCGGTTAGCTCCGGGGACGCGATCCTCACCCCGCGCATCACCCGCGAGCTGCTCAACCGGCACATGCTCCGCCCCCTCGCCTCGCCCCAACAGCGCGCGGCGCGGCGACGTCTCAACCATCTCAGCCCGCGTGAACGAGAGGTGTCCGAGCTGGTGGCCGAGGGACTGACGAACGCGGAGATCGCCCAGCGACTCGTCCTGGCACCGGACTCGGTCAAGAAGAACGTCACCCGGATCCTGACCAAGCTGGACCTGCGCGACCGGGTCCAGCTCGTCATCCTCGTGCGCGACGCTCAGTCCTGAGCCGCTGCCACTCCCTCAGGCCGCCGTCACCAGAGCCGGAGCCAGGACGGGCTGCTCCGCCGGGGCCCGGTAGACGAGGCGGGACTGAGCCAGGTAGTTGACGATGAAGAGCGTGGAGTCCACGAGCACCTTGGCCAGCCACAGGGGCGCTCCGGTACCGGTGAGGACCGCAATGCCCGCGCAGGACGTCGCCGCGACCCCACCCTGGACAGCCGCATAGCCGCCGACCGAGCGCCAGAAGGTCTCCGGGGCGGCCCGGAACAGGCGCCGGTTGAGCAGGAAGCCCAGGGTGCACGAGACGACCCGGGCCCCGACGACGGCGTAGAGGACCGAGCCGGTCAGCGAGTTGAGGATGAGGACCAGAACGTAGTCCACGGTCCAGCCGGAGAAGGAGACGGCGGCGAAGAGGACAACCGTCGGGATGCGGCGGCGCAGGCCGGCCAGCCGGCTCCCAGCGGTGGTAGAGATGCGGGAGAGGTGGCCGATGCGGGGAGGGCGGGGCTCGTCGTCATGGCTACAAGCCTCGTCTGAGGCCTTATGCCGCGTGTTTGATGCGCCTGTGCCGTTCCTGTGAGAGACGGTCGTCGGAATCCTGAGGACGTGCCGCCCCGATCTTCCGACTCAGAACAGGACGTCGGTCTGCGGCGCGGCGGGGGCCTTCGACGGCGCCGCGTCAGAGGCCACGTCGGGTGCCGCTCCCTGTGTCCGTTCGCCCCGGGTCCAGCCGGGACCGGAGGGAACGGGGCGACCCTGCCGGTAGGCGGTCGCGGCACCACGGGCCCGGGAGTCGGCGGCCTCGTTCAGGGGATGGCCGACGTGCCCGCGCACCCACTCGAAGTGCACGGTGCGGCCCGCGAGCGCGGCATCGAGGTCCTTGACGAGGTCGGCGTTGAGGACGGGCTTGCCGTCGGCCTTGCGCCAGCCGCGCTTCTTCCAACCGTGGCGCCACTTGGTCAGGGAGTTGATGACGTACTGGGAGTCGCACTGGATGAGGAGCTCCTCGCCGGCGAGTCCGGCGGCCTCGGTGGCCCGCAGGAGCTCCAGAACGGCCGTGAGCTCGCCGCGGTTGTTGGTCGAGCTCTCCCAGCCCCCGGCGGCCCAGCAGTCATCGTCCACGTACCAGGCCCAGCCGGCCGGTCCCGGGTTGCCCAGGGAGGAGCCGTCGGCAGCAGCAGTCAGCGTCATGGAGGGCACTCTACCCAGCGACGCCGGTGACCCCGGACAGGGCGCAACCTTCTATGCCGATGTCGTCACCGTGCTAGTCTGCCGGCCAGTAAGAATGATCTTACTCACTGAAACGAAACCTCGAGAGGTACACCGATGTCCTCCACGCTGCACGCCCTGTCAGCCTCGTCAGCGGCATCCGGCACACTCATCGCCGCACGCTGGTACGACTACATCCCCATCGCCATCTACTTCGCCTTCGTCATCGGCGTCGGGCTCATCGCCCGTGCTAAGGCGGCCACGGCCGATGGCTTCCTCACCTCGGGGCGGTCCCTGCCGGCCTGGGTGACCGGTATCGCCTTCGTCTCGGCAAACCTCGGTGCCGTCGAGATCATGGGAATGTCCGCCAACGGCGCCGAGTACGGCATGCCGACCTTCCACTACTTCTGGATCGGCGCGGTTCCGGCCATGATCTTCCTGGGTCTGGTCATGATGCCCTTCTACTACGGCTCCAAGGTGCGCTCGGTGCCCGAGTTCATGCTCAAGCGCTACGGCACCGCCGCCCACCTGGTCAACGCGCTCAGCTTCGCCCTGGCCCAGCTGCTCATCGCCGGCATCAACCTGTACCTGCTGGGCAAGATCATGAACTGGCTGCTGGGCTGGCCCCTGTGGGTGGGGGCTCATCGTGGCCGCCGTCATCGTCTTCTCCCTACATCACCATGGGTGGGCTCTCCGCGGCGATCTACAACGAGGTCCTCCAGTTCTTCGTCATTGTGGCGGCCCTGCTGCCCCTGACCCTCATCGGCCTGCACCGCGTGGGCGGCTGGCACGGCCTGACCGACAAGATCACCGCCGCCGCCAAGCTCGCCGGCACCGACCCGGCCCAGCAGCTGCACTCCTGGCCCGGCAACTCGATCTCCGGCTTCGACTCCAATGTGATGTCGGTGATCGGCCTGGTCTTCGGCCTGGGCTTCGTGCTGTCCTTCGGCTACTGGACGACGAACTTCGTCGAGGTGCAGCGGGCCATGGCCTCGGACTCGATCTCCTCGGCCCAGTCGACCCCGATCATCGGCACCTTCGTCAAGATGTTCGTGCCCTTCCTCGTCATCGTCCCGGGCATGGTCGCCGGCGTCATGGTCACGGAGGTCCAGCAGCTCAAGTCCGGGGCCAACACGAGCTACCAGTACAACGACGCGGTCCTCTACCTCATGCGCGACCTGCTGCCCAACGGTCTGCTGGGTCTGGCGATCACGGGTCTGCTGGCCTCCTTCATGGCGGGTATGGCGGCGAATATCTCCGCCTTCAACACCGTGTGGGGTGTGGACATCTACCAGCACTACCTCAAGAAGGACGCCGACGACGCCCACTACCTCAAGGTCGGCAAGCTCTCGACCCTGACGGCCTCCGTGGTCGCGATCCTCACCGCATTCATCGCTGCGAGCTACCCCAACCTCATGGACTACCTCCAGATACTGTTCTCGATGTTCAACGCGCCGCTGTTCGCGACCTTCATCATCGGGATGTTCTGGAAGCGGGCCACCTCACAGGCCGGTTGGATCGGCCTCGTCGGCGGAACCCTGGGCTCCCTGGCGGTCAACATCCTCGTCAAGTACGAGTTCCTGGTCCTGCCGGGGCAGGGCGGCGCCTTTCTCGCGGCGGGCGTGGCCTTCTCGGTCGACGTCGTCATCACGGTGCTGGTCTCCCTGGTCACGGAGCCGAAGCCCGACTCCGAGCTCAAGGGCTTCGTCTACGCCCTGACCCCCAAGAGCGAGCGCACCGACCCGCACCTGCACGAGCTGCCCTGGTACCGCCGTCCGATCCCGCTGGGGATCATCGCCGGGGCCCTGGTCATCGCGCTTAACAGCATCTTCCACTAGACCCGCTCGGACACACGAAGGAGAACACTCATGAGCAATCGTTCACTCACGGACATCCGGGCGGTCATCACCGGGGCACTGGGGCTCATCGGCCTCTACCTGGTGGTGTGCTCGGTCCTGTTCAACAGCGCCGAGGAGATGAGCAAGACCGGAGGCATCAACGCCAACCTGTGGGCGGGCCTGGGTCTGCTGGCCATCGCAGCGGGCATGGGCCTGTGGTGGTGGATCAAGCCGAACCCCTCCGGGGGCGAGCAGGGCTGAGACCGACTGTCCGGCACTGAGTCCGAACCGGTCGATATCACGTACGGTTCCTGGCAGCCGATCGACGGCGTCGCCGCAGCGGGCGGCTGCGGCGACGCCGTCGATCGTGTCCGCTCGGGACTGGTGACGAACTCGCCAGCGTCCAGGACGGGTCTCCCCCGCGCCTCAACGCGAACGGGGCGCGCCCCGCAGTGGAGCGCGCCCCGTCGGCTGGACCCTGTTCTCAGGCGTCCAGGTCGGTCTCCAGGAGAGCCTTTGAGCCCTCGAGAGCGGCGTCGGCGCCGTCGGCGTCGGAAGCCAGGGTGACGACGTCACCGGGCCGGCGCCCAGGGTCATCACACCGAGAATGGAGGAGGCGTCGACCGCAGAGCCGCCCTCCTTGGCGATGGTGACCGGGACGCCCTTCTCGGCGACAGCCTTGACGAAGGTGGCGGCAGGACGGGCGTGCAGACCGACCTTGGAAGCAATGGTGGCGGTGACCTGGGCCATGTGAAGCTCCTTATGACATGTGGGGGCTAACGGTGAGGGGACCGAATCACGCCCCCGCACCGGTGTGAGCAGCGCGATGGCTGCCGTCCCGGCCGAGACTACCCGAGATCACGGCTCAGTTGCACTGTTCCACCCTTCAAAAAGGCCTATAGGCGTGGCGGGGCTCACTCAGGAGCCCGCAGAACCGGCATAGGGGGACAGGACGACCTCGACCCGCTGGAGCTCCTTGACGTCGGCGTAGCCGGTGGTGGCCAGGGTGCGCCGCAGGGCGCCCATGATGTTGAGGGTGCCGTCGGCGCGGTCGGAGGGGCCGTTGAGGATCTCGGCCATGGTGCCCACTGTGCCCACGTAGCTGCGGAAGCCCCGCGGCAGGCGCTCATGGCGGGCCTCCGCACCCCAGTGGTACCCGCCCCCCGGAGCCTCCTCGGCGCGGGCGAGGGCGGCTCCGAGCATGACGGCGTCGGCACCGCAGGCAATGGCCTTAACGACGTCACCGGAGTTGCCCACGGAGCCGTCGGCGATGACGTGGACGTAGCGGCCCCCGGACTCGTCGAGGTAGTCGCGCCGGGCCCCGGCGACGTCGGCCACGGCGGTGGCCATGGGCATGTGCAGGCCCAGGACCTGACGCACTGAGGAGGAGGCTCCGCCGCCCTGGCCCACGAGGACGCCGGCAGCGCCGGTGCGCATGAGGTGGAGGGCGGCGGTGTAGGTGGTCACCCTCCGACGACGACGGCACGTCGAGCTCGTAGATGAAGCGTTTGAGGTTGAGGGGCTCAACGGCTCCCGAGACGTGCTCGGCCGACACGAAGGAACCGCGAATGACCATGAGGTCCACGCCCGCCTCGAGGACAGTGCGCCAGTGCCGCTGGGTCTGGGCGGGACTGAGACGCCCGGCGACGACGACCCCGGAGGCGCGGATCTGGGTCAGCCGCTCTGTGATGAGCTCGGGCCTGACTGGGGCCCGGTAGACCTCCTGCAGGACGCTGGTGGCCTGGGACGGGGAGGCTCGGCGGATGCGCTCGAGGGCATCGGTGGGATCCTCGTAGCGAGTCCACAGCCCTCCAGGTCCAGCACGCCGATCCCACCCAGGCGTCCCACCATGATCGCCGTCTCGGGGCTCATCACCGAGTCCATGGGTGAGGCCACGACCGGTAGGTCCACGTGGTAGGCATCGATCTGCCAGCCCACGCGCACCTCGGAGGTGTCACGAGTACGGCGCGCCGGCACCAAGGCGATGTCGTCGAAGGAGTAGGCGCGCAGGGCGCGCTTGGAGCGTCCGATCTCGACCTCTGTGCTCATGGCCCGATCCTAGTGGGCCCAGCTCATATCTACCGGAACGACCGGCGGAGCAGCCGGCGTGCTCGGCTGGCGCACCGAGGCCGGACGAGGCACACAGACAGCCGCCATTGATGTCGTGCCCCGGTGGCATGCTGGGACCATGAGCACCCCGCACTCCTCCTCATCCGACGCCGCCCCCGCCACCGCCTGGCCCCTTCGGCCCGTTGCTCGGCTTCGACACGGAGACCACCGGCGTGAATCCTTCCCAGGACCGTCTTGTCACCGCCGCACTGATCCGGCGCACCGAGCGCACGATCGGTGGAGATCGACAGCAGTCGGTGACCACCTGGCTGGCAGATCCAGGGGGTGGAGATCCCCGAGGCGGCCTCGGCGGTCCACGGCGTGACCACCGAACGGGTCCGGGCCGAGGGCCGACCGGTGACCGAGGTGCTGGCAGAGGTGAGCGACCTGCTGGTGACGGCGATGGCCGCCGGGACCCCTGTCGTCGCCTTCAACGCCTCCTACGACCTGACCCTCATGGAGGCCGAGCTCGCCCGTCACGACCTGCCCACGATGCGCTCGCGCCTAGGACGCGAGCTGGGTCCCATCGCCGATCCCCTGGTCCTGGACCGGGCCGTGGACCGCTATCGCAAGGGCAAGCGCCGACTGGGCGATCTCTGCGAGGTCTACGGTGTGCAGGTCGACGAGGCCCTGCACACGGCGGAGGTGGACGTGATCGCTACGCTCGACGTGCTCGAGGCGATGGCCATCGCCCACCCGCAGGTCTCGGAGCTCGGCCCCGAACAGCTCGTAGCCTTCCAGGCCAGAGCCCACCGCACCTGGGCGGAGTCCTTCAACGAGTGGCTGGCGCGCAAGAATCCCTCGCGCACACCGGCCCAGACCGCATGGCCCCTACCGGACTCCCCCATGAGCTGAGCCGTAGGACTCACCCGTCGTACAACCACCGAGGGGCTTCCACCCCAGAAAGCCGACCGGAGTGACCCGGCCGGCTTCCCGAACGACAGTCTCTGCTCGCGCCTCAGGCGCTGTCACGCCCGGTGTAGTTGGGAGCCTCAACGGTCATCTTGACGTCGTGAGGGTGGGACTCCTTGAGGCCGGCGCTCGTGATGCGCACGAACTGCCCGCGCTCCTTGAGCTCGGGGATCGTACGGGCCCCCACGTAGAACATGGACTGGTGCAGCCCGCCCATGAGCTGGTAGACGACGTCGCCCAGCGCCCCGGAGTAGGGAACCTGCCCCTCAATGCCCTCGGGGACGATCTTGGAGTCGGAGGAGACATCGGCCTGGAAGTAGCGGTCCTTGGAGTAGGAGGTGCGTCCGCGCGAGCTCATGGCGCCCAGCGAGCCCATGCCGCGGTAGCGCTTCCACTGCTTGCCGTTGACGAAGACGAGGTCGCCGGGCGACTCCGTGCAACCGGCCAGGAGGGAACCGAGCATGACCGTCTCCGCCCCGGCCACAAGCGCCTTGGCGATGTCACCGGGAGTACTGCAGGCCTCCGTCGGCGATGAGTGGGACCCCGGCGGGGTTGCAGGCACGCGCGGCCTCGTAGATGGCCGTCACCTGGGGAACACCCACGCCGGCCACGACTCGGGTGGTGCAGATGGAGCCGGGCCCCACTCCGACCTTGACGGCGTCGACCCCGGCGTCGATGAGCGCCTGAGCACCCTCCCGTGTCGCAACGTTGCCGCCGATGACCTCGATGCCGCTGAAGGTGGAGTCGGACTTGAGGCGCGAGATCATCTCCAGCGCCAGCTTGGCGCCACCATTGGCGGTGTCAACGATGAGAACATCCACACCGGCCTCGGCCAGGGCTCCGGCACGGTCCCAGGTGTCCCCCCAGTAGCCGACGGCGGCACCCACCACGAGACGTCCCTCGGAGTCCTTGGTGGCGTTGGGATACTGCTCGGTCTTGACGAAGTCCTTGACCGTGATGAGCCCCGTGAGGCGCCCCTCGGTGTCAACGAGGGGAAGCTTCTCGATTCGATGCTCGGCCAGGAGCGCCTTGGCGTCCTCCCGAGAGATGCCGGTGGAGCCGGTGATCAGGCGGTCGCGCGGCGTCATGCACTCGCGCACGGTCAGGCTCGACCACCGCTCGGGCGGGACGAAACGCAGGTCACGGTTGGTGATGATCCCCTGAAGGTTGCCGCCCTCATCCACGACCGGCAGCCCCGAGACCTTGTAGTGCCCGCAGAGCTCATCGAGCTGAGCAATCGTGGCATCCGGCCCGACAGTCACCGGGTCGGTGACCATGCCGGACTCCGAGCGCTTGACGCGCCGTACCTGCTGCGCCTGCTCCTCAATGGACAGGTTGCGGTGGAGGATGCCGATACCGCCCTGACGGGCCATGGCAATGGCCATGTCCGACTCGGTGACCGTGTCCATGGCCGCCGAGAGGAGGGGCGTGGCCAGGCTGATCCTCGGAGTCAGCCTGGAGGTCGTATCGACCTCGGAGGGGATGACGTCGGTCAGCCTGGGCAGCAGGAGCACGTCATCATAGGTCAGTCCGGTGGGGGCAAAGACGTCAGGGCTGGTGATCGAGTCGCTCACGGGGACATCGTAGGACGACCTGACCATCCCGTGCATATCCGCCGGCGCCGGCCAGCTCGCCTCACCCACCCCCCTGGGAACCGAGCAGTCTTACAGAGCAAGACGATCCCTGCGTCATTTCCGAGACCACCACAACGACGTGAGTTGCACCTCAAAAATAAATCAAGAACGAATGCGGAACGTTTCAGAAAAAAGATGATCCACATGCATACATCATTCACAAAACGTTTCTGCTATTCGAGCGCCACAATATGACACACGATTTCAGATAGCCAGAACACAGATGTCCAGCAAATCTGGAGAAAATTTCGTTGTGAGATAGAATGATTCTTCTTGATTAACGCACCGAGCGATCTTATCGTTACGTATAGCACATCAAGTTCGGTGTGCCCGACCGCCATATCCAAAGGAGGGGAGGTAGGCAATGCACGACTCTTCGCGTCTGCCCGGCCCGATCTCCACCCTCTGGGAGTGGCAGTACCGTGGGGCCTGCCTCGGCATGGATTCCTCGGTTTTCTTCCACCCCGAAGGAGAGAGAGGCGGTTCCCGTCGACGACGGGACGAACGAGCAAAGGCCATTTGTCAGGACTGCCCCGTCCTGGAAGAGTGCCGAGAGCACGCCCTCAGCACTCGCGAGCCCTATGGCGTCTGGGGAGGCATGAGCGAGGAGGAGCGGCGCGCTTACTACGAGCAGCAGGCACGCCGTTTCGCCAACGAACCGGCCTGACGCTCCGCCCTGTTTCAGGGAACCGATAGCACAGACGTTCCCAGTTCAACGTCCGGACGATCGTCCAGACACAGCACATCGATGCAGCCGGCTTTCTGCTGCAGACGTGTTGAAGGGGAGGCACCGTGTTGGTGCCTCCCCTTCAACACGTCGTGGCGCCGATTGGCGCACACGGCCTCAGCGGATCACTTGGTGACGACCGCCAGGACGTCGCGGGCGGACAGAATGAGGTAGTCCTCACCGGCGTAGCTGACCTCGGTGCCCCCGTACTTGGAGTAGATGACGACGTCGCCCTCGGCAACGTCAACCGGGAACGCGATTGCCGGAGTCATCGACGCGACCGGGGCCCACGGCCACGACCTTGCCCTCCTGGGGCTTCTCCTTGGCGGTGTCGGGGATGACCAGGCCGGATGCGGTGGTCTGCTCGGCCTCAACGGTCTGGACGACGATGCGGTCCTCGAGCGGCTTGATGGAGATCGACATTGGAGACCTCCTCCTTCTCTTCAACGTGCAGTAGAACGGCTTGATCGCCCTCCCGAGGCGTACCCGACCGCCGTCGCGGGGGCCGGTCCGGCACGATGCAGGAGTGCGAGTCGCAGAAGGTACCCGCCCGCGTCTCAGGACCGGAGCAGGCACTCCGCTGCGCCTGACGGAGAATCTACGACGGCGTTAGCACTCAGTCAATGCGAGTGCCAAAGCGCGGCGGTGGTTTCGCCATGGGCGTCAGTCCTCGTCAGCGCCGGTGTTCCCGGGTCCAGTTGATGGCCTCCGCAACGCTCGTCTCACGGTGCCCCAGGGTCGGATCACGCCGGGAGACGACGTCGATGACGGCCTTGATCGTGGCCGGGCGCTCGCGCGTCCAGCTGACGGCCCAGCTGATGCGGTCATGACGGGCCCGTGAGTCACCCACGCCGTCGACGCTCAGGCCGACCGAGCGGCAGATGGCGACCGCACGCGGCTCATGGAAGTCCTGGGTCACGAGCAGAGCGCGCTCGATCCCAAAGATCCTGCGAGCCCGTACGCAGGTGTCGTAGGTGTCGAAGCCCGCGTAGTCCAGGGCGATCGCCTGGCTGGGGATCCCTTTGGAGATGAGGTAGTTGCGCATGACAGTGGGCTCGTCGTACCCAACGCGCCGGTTGTCCCCGGAGACCAGGATCGCCTCGGTGCGGCCACTGGTGTAGAGGTCGGCGGCGATATCGAGACGGTGGGACAGCCAGGGCGAGGGCAGGCCGTCGGCGTGAACGGCGGCTCCCAGAACGATCGCCACCGGGGCCCGGGCGGCATCGGCGCCGTCGGCACTCTCATCGGCGACCTCGATGTGTCCGGCACTGACGGTCCAGGCCCAGGTGCCGGCACCGGCCGTGATGAGCCCCAGGACCCCGACGACGACCAATGAGACCCGCATCAGTCTCCGCAGAAGGGCCCTGCGACGGCTCACGGAGCGGGGTGCCGCCTGTGGGTCGTCCCCATCAGCACTCTCACTTTCGGCGACGTCGCCGGGTGCGGCACCACCCCCGAGCCGCGGTTCCTCGTCAGTCATCGACTCCCCATCCATCTTCCCCATCCAAGGCCGTCCGGCTCCGCAGGCATGCGGACATCGGTTCACCACCCTACCCACGACTCCATGCACAGTGCCCTCCCGCTCGCCTGCCCGACAGGTACCGAGAGCCCTCCTCGCACCCCACCCAGCGAACATCACGCGCACTGACGGGTTCACCATGCGGAATGATCTGGGGTGATGGCTGAGAACCACGTCGCGCTCCTTCTGACGCCCGAGGGCTGGGAGCTTCTGTCCTCCTTGCCCCCGTACGACCCGGCCGAGGCTCTGTCGCTGGGACGCTCCCCTGAGAGAGGAGGGCCACTCCCCCGCCCTGGTGGCGGCAGCGCTGACCCAGCAGCGTCTGCGCGCCCGGGCCGCAGCAAAGTTCGGGCCCTTCGCCCAGCAGATGCTCTTCACCGCTGACGGCCTGGAGCAGGCCACCCGACTCGCCGTCTCGGTCTCACCACGCCGCCCGCCATGCGGCCGCGGGCGTGACGAAGGTCGCGGACCTGGGCTGCGGGATCGGTGGCGACGCCGTCGCCCTGGCCGGGCTCGATCTGCCGGTACTCGCCGTTGACCGCGATGAGGCCGCAGCCGCTCTGGCCACCATCAACCTCATGCCCTTCCCCCATGCGAGCGTCGAGTGCGCCGACGCCCTTGAGATCGACCTGGCCGAGCGAGGGGTGGACGCCGTCTTCGCCGACCCTGCCCGCCGGGCCCAGGGGCGGCGCATCACTGATCCGGAGCAGTGGTCGCCGGCTCTGTCCCGGGTACTCGCGCTGCGTGAGTCCGTGCCCGCTCTCGGTATCAAGGTCGCCCCCGGCATCGACCATGCCGCGCTGCCGCGGGACTCCCACACCCAGTGGGTGAGCGTGGACGGCGACGTCGTCGAAGCCGCCATCTGGTGCGGTCCGCTCGCCCCGGAGGGGCCCGGGCGCTCCGCACTGATCATGCGCTCAGGGACGGATGGTGTGAACACCTGCACATTGGTCGACCCCAGCACCGCTGACCCTCACAGCCTCCGGTTCAGGTCGACCCGATCAGCTCGCCCGACGACCTGGGCAGCATCATCCACGTCCCCGACGGCGCCGCCGTACGCGCAGGGCTCGTCGCCCACCTCTGTGAGCGCCTGGACGCCCGGCCGGTGGGGCCCCGGATCGGCTACCTCACGGGAGAGCGGCTCCCTGATGAGGCAACCACCCCCTTCGTGCGCTCCTTCCGGCTCACCGAGATCCTGCCACTACGACTCAAGACACTGCGGGCCCGAGCCCGCGAGCTGGGGGTCGGAAGCCTGGAGATCCTCAAGCGCGGCGTCGACGTCTCACCCGACGCGCTGCGCACCTCACTGAGACTCAGCGGTCAGGAGACCGAGACCTGGATCCTGACCCGTGTGGGCGAGAAGGCCAAGGGAGTCGTCCTCGTCGTCGACCCCATCTCCAGGGGCCCTTCAACCGACTCGTCAACGTCCCGAATCCACGACGCGCCTTCCGACGACTAGCCCACCGCATCCACCTGCCGGCACCCCGTCAGGGACCCGAGGAGATGACCAGGACATGCAGGACACGAACCAGAGCACCGCATCCGCCGCCGGAACGACAACGGACCTGCCGCCGGCCCGCCGGCCTCAGTCCCTGCCCTTCACCAGATCGGAGCGATCCACGCTGGGGGTGGAGTGGGAGCTGGCGCTCATCGACCGCGACAGCCTCGACCTGCGCCAGTGCGCCGAGGAGATCCTCCAGAAGGTGGGCCCGGATCCGCACGTGCACGGCGAGATGATGCTCAACACCATCGAGCTGGTCTCCGGGGCGCGCCGAACCGTCGCAGAGTGCGTGGAGGACATCGCCCTCGCCTTCGACCGCGTCCTTCCGGTCACCGATCCCCTGCGCGTTGACCTGGCCTCCGCCGGCACCCACCCTTTCGCAGACCCGCTGGTGCAGAAGGTGACCAACGCCGAGCGCTACGCCCGCCTGGTGGACCGCACTCGGTTGTGGGGCCACCAGATGCTCATCTTCGGCACCCACGTGCACGTCGGGGTCGAGGACCGGGCCAAGGTCCTACCGATCCTCAAGGCCCTGCTCACGCGCACCGCTCACCTGCAGTGCCTGAGCGCCTCCTCTCCCTTCTGGGCCGGCGCGGACACGGGATACGCGGACAACCGGGCCATGATGTTCCAGCAGCTGCCCACCGCCGGCGCCCCCGAGCAGTTCAGTACCTGGGAACAGCTGGAGAGCTACACCGGGGACCTGGTCCACACCGGCGTCATCGAGGACTTCACCGAGATCCGTTGGGACGTGCGCCCCTCACCGCGTCTGGGCACCATCGAGGTGCGAGCCTGCGACGCCGCCACGAACCTGACCGAGCTGGCCGGGATCGCGGCGCTGACCCAGTGCCTCGTGGAATCCTTCTCCCGCACCCTGGACCGCGGCGAGGAACTCGACGCGATGCCCGACTGGTACGTCGCCGAGAACAAGTGGCGTTCAGCCCGCTACGGCATGGACGCGATCCTCATCGTCAACTCCGCCGGCGAGGAGGAGCTGGTCGGCGACACGGTTGAGCGGATGCTCACTGAGCTCGCCCCGGTCGCCGAGGATCTCGGCTGCGCCGCCGAGCTGGACTCCGTGCGCGCTACCCTGGAGACGGGAGCCTCCTACCAACGCCAGATCGCCGCCGTCGGGGCCCATGGAGGGCAGCGAGAGGCGGCCGTCAGGCTGCTGCTGGCCGAGGCCCGCGCCGGCAGGCCCCTGCGCCCCACCGAGGTGCTCTCGCTGGCTGCCAAGCCCTGAGCTCCGCTTGTCAGTGGCTTGCCGGACATTACCGACATCGGGCGCCCCGGTTCCGGCTCAGCGGCAGCTCCGATGGCGCATCGCGACCATGCCCATGATCGCGATCACGGGCAGCTTGCGGGACCGTGACATCAGGTCCACTGGATATCCCTCCCACAGACACACGCTCACAAGCCCGACGATCACGAACATGGTCAGCGCTCCGAACCTTCCCCGGAGTGCTGCTGAGCTGGCGGTGAGCACACGGGCGGAGGGGTCGACGTGCACAGCAGCAGGAAGAGCAGACACGAATTCTCCTTTTCTTCCCGTGGAACGAGTATCGGAAAATGCGGAAGAGAATAGCGCGCACTGACGCCACAGCAAAGCACGACACCAAACATTAGGAACAATGCAGACTATTTCTCACCTCGAGGCCCACCCATGCAATGGAATTCACGTCCACGCAAACCCGAAACATCATTAAGCTTAAGTCACCCTCTGCCACACCCACCTGAAGCACACATTTTCCACGTCATCAAATTATTGTCGCGATAATATTATGGAAGACTGTGTTTCAAAAATGCACAGCCTGCATTCGCGCCCATGACCTCACTTCCCTCTCAGCCCTCCTCCGAGATTCTCCGCCCCAGCAGCACGAACGCCCCATTACAGCCACTCGCGTGACGTACGCCCAGGGCGGCTCATCATGACGTGCAGCGCCCTCGCAGGCCTGGTCGACGCCACCCCCTGATCGGCTTCGCCGCCTTCATGGCGACACTACGATCCAGCGAGGAACCCTCAAAGAGATTGGCGCAGTCAACGTCGCCATGGGCGACAAGCGGATTGTCCTTCCAAGGAGCCGTTGCCCAAGGAATTTTCCGTAAGCGGACTGAGGCCCGCGCAGAGCGTATCGTTGAACGAATCAACGCCATGAATCCGCTGAAACGCTAGCCTCAGTCCATTACTGAGAAGTCAAGAATGACATCCGTCCCCGAGCCTCGCTCCGACTCCGAGCAGGCACGGGCTCAGAGTCTCCCCCTGTTCGCGGTTGACGGTCTCCGGGTCGATCATTCCGCCCGCGATACGAGTGCCCAGCCGCGCGCCCGGGTGCGCTGCTCCCAGAAGCTCCGGTAAGGACCGTCCACCTCCACAAGATTCTCGTGGCTCCCGCACTGGGCGACCTGCCCGGCGTCGTCGAGGACGATGACCTGGTCGGCCGCTGCGATCGTCTCGAGCTTGTGGGCAATGACGATAAGTGTCGAGGTGCGCCGCAGCTCCTGCATCGCGGCAACGATATTGGCCTCGTTCTCCGCGTCCAGGGCACTGGTGGCCTCATCGAGCAGCACGATCGGTGCGCGCTTGAGCAGGGCCCGAGCGATGGAGACGCGCTGGCGCTCGCCGCCGGACAGGGCCCGCCCACCCTCTCCCACGCGGGTGCTCCAGCCGTGGGGCAGACGGTTGACGATCTCGGTGACGCCGGCGAGGTCCGCAGCCCAGCGCACCCTGCTCGTCGTCGGCCGCGGGGTCGCCGATGCGGACGTTGGCGTCCAGGGTGTCGTCGAAGAGGTAGACGTCCTGGAAGACCATGGAGAGCTGTTCCATGAGCTGGGCGGTCGGCATGTCGCGCACGTCGGTGCCGCTCACGCGCACGGTCCCGGAGCCGGTGTCCCAGAAGCGGGCGATGAGGCGGGCGATAGTCGTCTTGCCGCTGCCGGAGGGGCCCACGATCGCGCACATGCTGCGCGCGGGCACGTTCATCGACACTCCACCCAGGACGGGCTCGTCGGCACGGTAGCCGAAGACGACATCGTTGAGCTCGACGGCGCCAGGATCGGGCAACATGGCACGAGCCTCGGGCTCGGCCATGAGCTCGGCGTCCATGACGGCGTCAAGGTGGTTCATCATCTGACGCCGTTCCTCCAAACCCATGACGGATGCACCAATGTCGTCGAGCATGGTGGTGAAACGCAGACACATGCCGATGATGGCGACGGCCACGAGCGGCTCCATGGTGCCGGAGACCGCGTAGGAGGCGGTCAGGGCGATCATGGCGACGACGATGACCTGACTCAGTGCGCCGTTGACGACGTTGCCGGCGGTCTCCCACCACAGGGAGCGCCTCGAGGCGCGGGCTCCGTCGTCGAAGGCGGAGGCCAGGCGGCTGTAGCCGGTGGCGGCTCGGCACGAGCGCAGGGCGCCCTGGCAACGGGCGATCTCAACGATGCGGGTGGCGAGCTCGCGCTCGGCGGGCTCGGAAACGGACTTGCCATGGTCCAGCAGACGGCGCGCAGCACGCACCAGCCCGGCGAACAGGGGCGCGGCCACGGTCAGCAGCAGGCCCAGGCGCCAGTCCCAGGCCCAGGATCCGGCCCAGACGACCACGCAGGCAGCGCTCGTGGAGGTGAGCATGTACATGAAGTGGGCGGCTGACTCCCCCAGGGCTACCATCTCCTGGCTGACAGCCCGCGACAGGGTGCCGGCGGAGTCGGCGTTGAACCAGCGCAGGGGCAGGCGGGCGATCCGGTCTCCGACCGCGTGGTGAACATCGTGCATGAAGCCGAGGGCTCCGGACATTCCCCGCCGCTGCCCCTGGAACTCCGTGACAGCGGCGACGACGCCGCAGATGCCGAAGGTGACGAGCCAACCGCCGAAGGACAGCCCCCATCGGGGCGCACCGGACCCCAGCGCGACCGAGGCGGGCAGGAGTGAGACCAGTGCGGCCCCGGAGGCGATGCCGTTGGCCACTGCCAGCATGAGGCAGCCACGCGTCTGGCGCCAGGAGGACTCCAGCATGAGCCTGCGGAAGCGGGCCAGCAGGGAGCTCGCGCCCCGGGAGGTCTCGACCTCCGGTGTCAGTACCGGAGGAACGGGCCGTGGACGGTCGGCTTCCACGCCGGCGTCCGGGCCGAGAGCGGCGGGAGGCTCCTCCTTCGATCCGGCACCTGCCCGAGTGGGACCGTCCGGCGCGGCGACGGGTCCCTGACCGGCCAGGGCGGAGACATCGCCGAGCTCGCCGGTCTGGCGCAGAAGGGCGCGGTAGTGGGGCTCGTCGACCAGATCGTCGTGGCTGCCGGAGGCGACGATGCGCCCGCGCTCCATGACGACGATGCGGTCGGCACCGCGCACGGCGGCCGGACGATGAGCGATGACCAGAACAGTTCGGTCCTCGACCAGGGCACTGAGCGCCTCCTGGATCTCGGCCTCCGACTCCGGGTCGGCCATAGCGGTGGCCTCGTCCAGCAGGATGACGGGGGTGTCCAGCAGGATGGCACGCGCAATGGCGATGCGCTGCTCCTGCCCACCGGACAGAGCCGTGTCCTGCCCCAGGACGGTGTCGTAACCCTCCGACAGGGCCATGATCTCCTCGTCGATGTGGGCCACGCGGGCAGCATCGCGCACCTGCTCCAGATCGGCGTCGGGGCGTCCGAGCGCGATGTTCTCCCGCACGGTGGTGCCGAGCAGCTGGGCGTCCTGGAGGACGAAGGAGACCGTGGAGTACAAGGTGGGCTCGTCCATGTCCCGCAGGTCCACGCCACCGATGCGTACGGCGCCGGCGTCCGGGTCGGCGAAGCGTGCGATGAGAGTGGCCAGCGTCGACTTGCCCGAGCCGGAGGGGCCCAGCAGAGCGGTGACGGTGCCGGGTTCCAGAACGAGGGAGGCGTCGTCGACGGCGAGGGTGTCCCCATAGGAGAAGGAGACACCGCTGATCTCGACGAGCGCCGTGCGAGGCCGCTCGGGGCAGTCTGCGGTTGGCAGCACAGGGGTGTCGAGAACCTCGCACAGGCGCAGGGCCGCGGCACCGGCGAGCTGGTAGGACCAGGAGATCGAGGCAATGGTGATGAGTGCGGCGGGCAGGACCAGGGCGACGAGGGTCGTGGCCAGAACCTGGGGCAGGGTGACGGCACCGGTATGGATGAGCAACGCCCCGCCGCCGAGGTTGACCAGGAGCAGTACGGGGATCGAGACCCAGGTGAAGGACAGGCAGGTGACGGTCACCAGGGGCATCGCCCAGGCGCGGTAGAAGGCGGAGAACTCGTCAGCGGCGGCAAGGTAGGCCGAGTGGGCGCGCCCCACGCGCCCGAAGGCCTTGACCACGCCGATACCGGAGACGAACTCGACCATGGTGGAGGAGATGGCCGCCAGCTTTCGGTCCATCTCCACGGTCTTCTCATTCATGCCGCGCATGGAGACCGAGTAGGTGAGCACATAGAGGACGAGCGTGGAGACCGCCAGCAGGGCAAGGCGCCAGTCGATCCAGAAGGCGCACACGAGCAGCGCCAGCGGGGGTGACAACGGCGTTGAGACGCTCAACGGGGCCGTGGGCGATGACGGTGTGGACCAAGGTCGTGTCATCCTGGACGGCCTTGCGGATACGCCCGGAGGAGGAGGCGGTGAACCAGGCCAGCGGAGCGTGGAGATGCGCTCGACGATGTCGCGCCGCAGTCGGTCGCGCAGGGACAGGTCGGCCAGGTGAGTGATGAGCAGTGCCAGGAAGTACAGCAGCAGGCGGGTGGAGTAGGCGCTCACGAGCAGCATGACGGCGGAACGCACCTGCTGCGGTTCGGGGCTCACACCCGCCCGGTAGGCGCGCAGCAGAATGTCGCCGAGCTGGACCAGAGCGATATAGGGCGCCGCTGCCAGGACGGCGGAGAGCAGGACGAGGACCTGACCGATCCGCAGACGGGTGCGCACGGGAGCGCCGAGGCGCGCGATGGCGGCCTGCCCCTCACGGGAGCGCTGGGCGTTGCTCCTCCGCGCCTGCTCACCTGGCTCCCCGGCTCTTCCGGGGCCCGTCGAAGGCGGCGACAGCTGCGAAGACGACTGCGGTGCCGTCTGCGGCGACGTCCCTGGCGCCGGCCGCTGTGCCTGCGTGCTCATCAGGTGCCTCGTTCTTCCGTCGACTCTAATTCTGAAGGTGTTTCAGAACTCAATAAGGCACACCTTACTCTGGTCGCTGAACCGGGAGCAACCGTCGCTGAGTCGCACTACGGTGCTGTCATGGCATCACAGGCACGACTGGGCAGGCCAACCGGACCGAGACCCGGTTTCTCGCGCGACGACGTCGTCGACGCCGCCCTCGAGATCGGCATCGCCGAATTCACCCTGACCGCCGTGGCCAAGCAGCTGGGCGTGGCGGTCTCCGGCCTGTACCGCACGATCACCTCGCGAGAGGATCTGCTGGCCGCCTGCCTGGAACGGATCGCCGCCCAGATCGAGGTTCCCCGCCCCGGGAAGCGCTGGCCCGACACGGTTCGGGCGCATGCCGAGGCCGTCTGGGAGATGCTGGAGCGCTATCCCGGCCTGGCCGGCGTCATCATGGGGGTTCCCTGGGCCCACCAGGTCTTCGCCAGGCCCGTATCCCAGGCGTGTCAGGCCCTGATCGAGGGAGGACTCGAGGCCGACGAGGCCGGGGTGGTCCTGGACTTCGTCGGTGACACCGTCATCGCCACGCACGCGCAGATCGAGGTCATGCGCTCCCCCGCCGGTCGCCCCGAACTGCCTGCACCGTTCCTGGGACACGAATCGGGAGAGAGCGCCTCGGGCGCCGGGAGGGGCGGCGCCACGGGGCTGGAGGAGGCGAGCCGGTTCGCGACGACCAGCAGGGCACCGGCCCTGCCCGAGGCACTGACTCCGAACGAGAGCTGGCTAGGCCGAGGCGGACTGGACCGCAAGATCGAGATCATCATCCGGGGTGTGGCCGCAGACATCGGACAGTCATCCTGAACGCGCCGGAGCCTGCGTCGAGAAGCGTCGGCGGACGTCAGCGGATGTCAGTGAGCGACGCTGACGTCCAGCGGCATCCCGGAGTCCGGGGCGAAGTCCATGGGGCTGGGGGCCACGCCGGAGCGCACCGCCGCTGATCCCAGGGCCGCGATCTGGGCACCGTTGTCAGTACAGAAGCGCAGCGGTGGCAGGCGCAGGGTGATGCCGGCGGCTTCGCAGCGCTCGGCCGCCAGGGAGCGCAGACGGGAGTTGGCCGAGTAGCCGCCTCCGACGACGAGCGTGTCGCATCCGGTATCCAGGCAGGCCTGGACCGCCTTGGCCGTCAAGGAGTCGTTAACGGCCTCGGAGAAGGCGGCGCAGACGTCGGCACTGGGGACGCCCCGCCCAGCGTCCTCCAGGGACTCGACGTAACGGGCCACCGCGGTCTTGAGCCCGGAGAAGGAGAAGTCGTAGCGGTGGCGCTCCTTGTCCTTTCCGGCGGCCAGGCCGCGGGGGAAGCGGATGGCGCTGCGGTCGCCCTCCTGAGACAGACGGTCCACGTGCGGACCTCCGGGGTAGGGCAGTCCCAGGAGCCGGCCGACCTTGTCGAAGGCCTCGCCTGCGGCGTCGTCGAGGGTACCGCCGAGCTCAACGACGTCTGTGGCGATATCACGGATGCTCAGAAGGTTGGAGTGGCCGCCGGAGACGATGAGTCCGATGAACCGCTCGGGCAGGGGGCCGTCGACCAGCTCATCGACCGCCAGGTGACCGATGACGTGGTTGACGCCGTAGATCGGTGCGCCCAGGCTCGCAGCCAGGGCCTTGGCGGCGGAGATGCCGACGGTCAGGGAACCAATGAGTCCGGGGCCGGCGCACACGGCGACGGCGTCGATCTCGCTCAGGTCGACGTCGGCCTTCTCCAGCGCGGCGTCGAGGGTGGGCAGGAAGGACTCCAGGTGGGCCCGCGAGGCGATCTCAGGGATGATCCCGCCGAAGCGCGCGTACTGGTCCATGGAGGTGGCGGTGACGTCGGCGAGGAGCTCGCGTCCGCGCACGAGGGCCACGCCGGTCTCGTCGCAGGTGGACTCGATGCCGAGGATGAGGGGGTCGCTCACAAGTCCCCACCCTATCGCCTACCGAGACGGACGCGGGACAGCCGCCTGCCATCCCGCCCACTGCCGGCAGGCCGCCCGGCCACTGTCCCGGCTACCGTTGGGACGGGCCGATCGGGAGACGACACCGACCAGGCGCCCCTGACAGGTCACCGACGAGGAGGTACTCGTGACTGAGCCCGACAACCCGGACCTGGTGGTGGGGGACGACGGTCTGGCCAGGCCGGCTTGGGCGGCCACCGACCCTTTGCTGCGCGAGTACTACGACACCGAGTGGGGCATCCCGGTGCGCGACGAACGGGGAGTCTTCGAGCGGCTGAGCCTGGAGGCCTTCCAGTCGGGCCTGTCCTGGGCCACGATCCTGCGCAAGCGGCCGGCCTTCCGGGACGCCTTCTCCGGTTTCGACCCGGAGGTGGTGGCCGGTTTCGGGGACGAGGACGTGGACCGCCTGCTGAGTAACGCCGCGATCGTGCGCAACCGGGCCAAGATCCTGGCGACCATCGCCAACGCCCGCGCGACGCTGCGACTCAGGGAGACGGGCAACGTCGCCGGCGGTCTGGCGGGCCTGGTGTGGTCCTACCGGCCGAAGTCGACTCCGCGACCGCACCGGCTCGCAGACATCCCCACTCAGTCGCCTCAGTCGGCGGCTCTGTCCCGCGAGCTCAAGCGTCGTGGTTTCCGCTTCGTCGGTCCGACGACGATGCACGCCCTCATGGAGGCGATCGGGATCATCGATACCCACCTGGTTGGCTCCCACCGCCGTGGCACCTCCGGGGTCTGGGGCTAGGAATCCCGAGCCCTCCGACGTCGGTGCGCGTGCCCGACTTCGCCGGACCCGCGGTGGGGATCAATACCCCTACTTCGTAGCCGCATGCACCCCTACGCTCCTGCCATGAACAGCCCCGGGCAGCGCGCTCCTCTCCGTCACCTCGACCACCCCGTGCGCAGCCTCCGTACGCGGCGCGAGAAGCGGCCGGCAGCACCCTTCATTGCCGTGATCGTCGTCACCCTGACGGTCCTACCGCTCTCGGCGTGCTCCGACGGCGGAGGCAGCATCATCCGCTCCTGGCTCCTGAAGCAGGACGGGGTTGAGAAGGTCAAGACCTCCTGCGAGACATATGAGGAGACAGGGTGCCATGCCATCGCCACGACGACGCTCTCCGATGACACGGAGCCGGACAAGGCCTGCGCGATCCTGAACCAGGCGGCCACTGAGCTTCCCCGCCTGGACAAGATCAAGGAGGACACTGCGTACATTCAGCTCACCTGGAAGCACCACGGCACCGTCCTTGTTTTCGACAAGCAGTCCATCCGCCTTTACGAAGAGACCAACCCTTACCTCGCAGACAACCAGAAACGATCCCTGGAAGCGGCCTGCGACACCATGGAAACGACGGTGGAGCATTCCGGCGGCACCGCGGAGAGGATCACTCAGAGCTACGACACCCTGACGATCGAGCGCGGCGATGAGAAGTCAGTCCCATCTGACGTCATCACCCAGCCCTTACCGACCAAGGATGGTCAGCGCCTCGACACGGAAGACACTTTCAGGATCGGCCACTGGGACATCCGAGCCCACACAGGCAAGGAGAACACGACAGAGACGCTGCCCACCTCGCTGATCTCCGACATCCTCGCCCTCTCTATTCCCGAGGCGAAGGACCCTGGGATCTCAATCACCGCCAACGCTCTCATCTCCGACAAGAAAACGGGATTCGAGGTGGATGTCAGAGGACTTGGCCCCTACAACCCGGATGGCCCTGACCAGGGCACGACGCGCTCCGTCTTGTCAACGATCGAGAGGTACCCCACTGTCTCCAGCGTTAATCTTTGCACTGCGCGACCCAAGAACAATGCTCAGCGCTGCAAGGAATACACTCTGAAGAATGGAGAGTTCGTCACCACCTCCAGCTAGACGCGACCACAGGACCACCAATACGCAGACGGCAAAACATCCCTCAAAGGGGTGGCTGTCGCTGAATACGATGTCGGCGACTCAGGTTCACGATATCCTTCGATAGGCTGACGCCGTTCATCTCATCAATTCTGCTCCAGGAGGCATCGTGACCGTTCAGCTGTGGTCGTCGTCGGGCAGTACCGCCGAGGGACCGGTGTTCCTGGCCCGGGCCGAGGCGGTCCTGTGCGACATGGACGGCACACTCGTGGACTCCTCGGCAGTCGTGGAGTCGATGTGGAGCTCCTTCGCCCGCGATCATGGCATGAGCGAGCGCTTCGACGAGATCATGGCCTACTCCCCCGGCCGTACCGGCCTCGACACGGTCCGCCGGTTCCTGCCGGAGTTGGCAGCGAAGGAGCAGGACGCCATCTACGAACGCTTCGCCCGTGAGGAGATCATGCGCACGGCGGGGCGTATGGCTGAGATCCCCGGGGCCGCCACCCTGGTAACGACCCTGATTAATACCTGCGCTCCGCTGGCCCTGGTCACCTCCGCCCCCATGGAGCTCATGCGGACGCGTATGGAGGAGGCCGGGGTGCCCATCCCCTCCATCGTCGTCTCCGCCGACGACGTCGAGCGCGGCAAACCTGCTCCTGACGCGTACCTCAAGGCCGCCGAGCTCCTGGGGATACCAATCGCCTCCTGCCTGGTGCTGGAGGACGCCACCTCCGGCTACACCGCGGCCCGGCGGGCCGGCGCCCAGGTCCTCCTCGTGGGCACCGGCGCCCCCGAGGCCGATCCGAGCACGCCGCGGATCGCGGACTTCACCGGGATCACTGTCACCGTCGATTAGGGCCCCCGGCTCAGGTCCTGTTGCGAGGTAAGGGCTACAGGGTTGCCAGAAGCTGCGGCAGGCCCTCCCCTGGCCCGTCACGGACGCACCTGAGAACTCGCGGGCTGCCCCACAGGACCAGTTGTCGATGCCTGGACGCTATTGGCTGGGAGGTTGGTGCACCCCACTGGGTGCGGAGGCTCGTGCAGTGCGGATATTCCCTGATCGCCACACCCCAGAACGACCGGGCCCACCAAAGGCCCCATCAGAGCGGACGGAAGAGGCGGGACCACATCTCTCCAGTCCCGTCAGCTTATATCGATTTCTGCGATCAGCTGTAGAAGTATACCGGGGCGCGACTCCCTACCTGATAATAGTAGCGACTATCCTCGACCGCCCCCTCCAAACTGACGCACTTCGTCTCTCCTGGGTTAATGTTGAAGATGCGGGTTGGACCACTGTCGGCACCCTCGGGCACGACGCGTATTTCTGGGTCATTAAGTATCTTGAAGGCAGGTAAAACGCCACCGGCGACCGTCTCCATTGATGCACAGAATTGGTTAGTCGCATCATTGTAACTGACCGCCACATGATCATCAGCTCTATAGTTCGATAGTCCGGGCGAGGCGGCCGAGGCCGGAACCGCAAGCATCACCACCCCAATGATTGCCGACCCTAGAACTGCGGTCTTGACAAGGTTCTGTTTCGTGAATTCTATGAGGAGCGCCTCCTTTGGTCGAGCATTAGATCGAGAATGAAACTTACACTCGGTACCGGCCGGCGCCAGCATCTACGCAGGCCACAGAACCTGCAACGGATGCCGCGAATAAGCCCCCATGACTTCGCTTCCGCTGTCACGCGACTATGCTACCTTGAAATTCGACTTATTGGTAGAAATAGAACTCTCTCTGTCTCATACACACAAAGAGAAGAGGCGAAGTTGACATATATCCACGTGCATGTTGTGCATTTTCTACACATATGCGAGGTGTCCTATCGGCACGGAGGCCCAGCAACCCGCCCTGCGGCGCCCCAGGGGGTGGCAAGGTCAGCGGGCGATGGCAACCGAGTCGGTTCGGCTGGGCCGGTGCATCGTTGAGGCAGAAGCGCCGCCCCGACAAGACGACGAGTAGCACCTAGTCACATTCGCCCTCACTCAGCCCTGGGACACCGCACCCCTGACGAGCTCGAACACGAAACCCTGGCTTGGCCGGGGCGGCCCGAAACACAGAACAAGCAGCGTTGGAGCAACACCCGCACTCCGCACGTCTTTGTTTTCTCAACATGGCCTAACATCGAGCCGGGCTCCCATCGCGGCCCAAACAGAATTTCTGCAGGAATACACGATGTGGGAGCCCGGCTCGGCGTATGAGGGGGCTCAGTGAGCGTGCTGCCCCTTCCACAGGGCGTGGCCGAGGTCCCGGTTGAGGCGCGAGATGACCTCGAGCGGCACTGACTTGGGGCACACGGCCGCGCACTCACCGATGTTCGTGCAGCCGCCGAAGCCCTCGGCGTCGTGCTGGTTGAGCATGCTCACCACGCGGGCGAGACGCTCGGGCTGACCCTGCGGCAGCAGACCCAGGTGCGAGATCTTCGCACCCGTGAACAGCATGGCAGAGGCATTGGGACAGGCGGCCACGCAAGCACCGCAGCCGATGCAGGCGGCTGCCTCGAAGGCGGCGTCGGCCTTCTCCTTCTGCACGGGCACCGAGTGGGCCTCAGGGGCTCCACCGGTATTGACCGAGATGTAGCCACCGGCCTGGACGATGCGGTCCAAGGCGGAACGGTCCACGATGAGGTCACGCAGCACCGGGAATCCGGTGGAGCGCCACGGCTCGATCGTGATGGTGGAACCGTCCTTGAAGGAGGGGTCCTCCGCCAGGTGGCGCATGTGCAGCTGGCAGGTGGTGGAGCGGATCGGCCCGTGGGCCTGGCCCGTTGATGACCACACCGCACTGACCGCAGATGCCCTCGCGGCAGTCGGAGTCGAAGGCCACCGGTTCCTTGCCCTCGGCGAAGAGCTGCTCGTTGAGCAGGTCGAGGACCTCGAGGAAGCTCATGTGCTCCTCGATCCCGCTCATGGCGTACTCCTCGAAGTGGCCCTTCGAGTCCTTGTTCTTCTGGCGCCAGATCTTGAGCTTGATGTTCACTTGTAACTCCGCTGCTTGAGCTCGATGTCCTTGTAGACGAGGTCCTCCTTGTGGAGGATCGGCGGACGGTTCTCCCCGCCCCACTCCCAGGCGGCGACGTAGAGGAACTCGTCGTCATGCCGCATGGCCTCACCCTCGGGCGTCTGGGACTCCGCCCGGAAGTGACCACCGCAGGACTCGCGCCGGTGCAGGGCGTCGATGCACATGAGCTCGGCCAGCTCGAAGAAGTCCAGCAGTCGGCCGGCCTTCTCCAGGGCCTGGTTGAGCTCGTCGGCCTGGCCCGTGATGCGGGCGTCGCGCCAGAACTCCTCCTTGAGGGCCCGGATCTGCTTGATGGCGTCACGCAGACCGGCATCACGCCGCTCCATGCCGCAGTACTCCCACATGATGCGCCCCAGGGCCATGTGGAAGTCGTCCACGCTGCGGGTTCCACGCAGCGCCATGAGGCGGGCGACGCGCTCCTCGACGGAGCGCTTGGCCTCGACGATCTCCGGGGCGTTCGGGTCGACCTTGCCCAGGCGCAGCATGTCCGCCAGGTAGTCGTTCATGGTGTCGGGCAGGACGAAGTAGCCGTCGGCCAGGCCCTGCATGAGTGCGGAGGCGCCCAGGCGGTTGGCACCATGGTCGGAGAAGTTCGCCTCTCCGGCGATGTAGAGGCCCGGGACGTTGGACTCCAGGTCGTAGTCCACCCACAGACCACCCATCGTGTAGTGCACGGCGGGGTAGATGCGCATGGGGACCTCGTAGGGGTCGTCCCCGGTGATGCGCTGGTACATCTCGAACAGGTTGCCGTATCGGGCGGAGACGGCGTCCTTGCCCAGGCGGCCGATGGCCTCGGAGAAGTCCAGGTAGACACCGCGGCGCATCATCCGCTCGTTGCCGTTGGCGTCGCGCTCCTTGATGGCCGGGCCCACGCCGCGTCCCTCGTCGCACATGTTCTTGGCCTGGCGCGAGGCGATGTCACGAGGCACGAGGTTCCCGAAGGCCGGGTAGATGCGCTCAAGGTAGTAGTCGCGTGCCTCCTCGGGGATGTCGCGCGGGTCCTTGTCGCAGTCCTCGGCCTTCTTGGGCACCCAGATGCGGCCGTCGTTGCGCAGCGACTCACTCATGAGGGTGAGCTTGGACTGGAAGTCCCCGGACTGCGGAATGCAGGTGGGGTGGATCTGCGTGTAGCAGGGGTTGGCGAAGTAGGCGCCCTTGCGGTGCGCGCGCCAGATGGCGGTGGCGTTGCAGCCCATCGCGTTGGTGGACAGGAAGAACACGTTGCCGTACCCACCGCTGGCCAGGACGACTGCGTCTGCCAGATGGGTCTCGATCTCCCCGGAGACCATGTCCCGGGTGACGATGCCGCGGGCGCGGCCGTCGACGACGATGAGCTCGACCATCTCGTGACGGCGGAACTCCTTGACCGTCCCGGCATGCACCTGACGCTCCAGGGCCTGGTAGGCCCCGATAAGGAGCTGCTGGCCGGTCTGACCGCGGGCGTAGAAGGTACGGGAGACCTGGACACCACCGAAGGAACGGTTGTCCAGCAGGCCGCCGTACTCGCGGGCGAAGGGGACGCCCTGGGCCACACACTGGTCGATGATGTTGGCGGAGACCTCCGCCAGGCGGTACACGTTGTCCTCACGGGCGCGGTAGTCGCCGCCCTTGACCGTGTCGTAGAAGAGGCGGTAGGTCGAGTCGCCATCGTTGCGGTAGTTCTTCGCGGCATTGATACCGCCCTGGGCGGCGATGGAGTGCGCTCGGCGGGCGGAGTCCTGGTAGAAGAAGACCTTGACGTTGTAGCCCTGCTCGCCCAGGGAGGCGGCAGCGGCGCCGCCGGCCAGGCCGGAGCCGACGACGATGATGTCCAGCTTGCGGCGGTTGGCGGGATTGACGAGCTTGGCCTCGAACTTGCGCTGCTCCCAGCGCCGGTCGATCGGGACGGAGTGGGGGGCCTTGGTGTCGGCGATCTTCTCGCCCTCGTAGTACAGGCCGTCGATGAGTTCAGTCATAGTCGTTCACTCTCAGTGGGTTGCCGCAACACACTCGGTGAAGTGCTCGGCGGAGGAGCCGATCGCATCACAGAACTGCGGGTAGTAGTCAGCAGCGGCCATGGGGGCGTCGACATAGCCGAAGAGGATCGCCGTCGGGACGGCCATGAAGCCGGCGAACACCGCAAAGGCCACCACGAAGGCGATCAGCCGGATGAAGGGAATGGTGCTTCCTCGCACCGCCCCCAGCGTCTGCAGGGCGGACCACACGCCGTGCCACACGTGCAGGCACAAGGCCACCAGCGCGATGGCGTAGATGAGCCACACCCACCACAGCTGGAAGCCGTACCACATGTTCATGTAGGCGCGCCCGTGCTCGTAGTGTCCCCCCGGCGTCAGCGACAGGGTGGTGAACTGCAGGATGTGCCAGATGATGAACAGCAGCAGGATGACACCGCCCCAGCGCATGGTGCGCATGGCATAGCGGGAGGCGAAGTACTCGGCGCCGGGCTTCTTGACGGCGTACTTGTCGTTGCCGCGAGCCCGCTTGTTACGCACCCACAGGTGGAAGGCGCTGCCGGCGTGAGCCAGGAGGCAGGCCATGAGCGCCAGGCGGAGGATCCACAGGACACCGCCGTAAGGCATGATCGGAACCAGCAGCGCTCTGAGGAACACGGCGTAGTGATCGTAGGCGACCTCACCCTCGAAGTAGTGCAGGTTGCCGTAGGCGTGGAAGAGGACGAAGAACAGGAACACCAGACCCGAGATCGCCATCATGCGCTTCATGAAGACGGTCGTGGAGAAGGCGGTCCGCCTCTTCAGGGAAGGAGCAGATGTTTTGGCCACGGCAAAAGGCTAGCCGGGCTTGGAGGGCTGTTGGCGCCATCAATGCCCCCATCAGCGTGGATATGCCAGTTATCCGCGAAATCATGAGGATTTCGAGAACCCTCAACTTCAGATTCAACGCTGCGGAATTTGCTGACTGCCACCTCTGCGGCCACCTTTTCGTCATGAGGGTGTCAGACAAATCTGTGAGGTCTCCGACACGCAGCACCTCTCAGGTGGAAGACTGTGTTTATTGTCGACTTTACCGTTCCTATCTGCCTCTTCACCCCGGCGCAATCCTCCTGGTCGGATGCGGCACGTCCTTCGGTTCGAAGAGGCCCCCGGTCCGATTCAGCCCGGGATCTACTCGCCGTTCCCGGTAGACCCGACCGGACCCAGGCGCGGACGCAGCGTCAGCCTCATGACCACCGCGTCCTCGGGTGGTGCCTGGTAGTAGCGACGCCGTCGGCCGATGGGAACGAACCCGTGCCCGGTGTAGAGGCGTTGGGCGGCCTCGTTGGACTGACGCACCTCCAGCAGGACATCGGGGCAGCCGGCCTGCTGTGCGGTGCTGACGAGCTCGGTGAGCATGAGGGAGGCAATCCCCCGCCCGCGTGCGACCGGGATGGTGGCGATGGTCAGCAGGTCCGCGCTGGTCAGGCCGCTGGCGTGGTAGAGGCCGGCATACCCCAGGAGCCGTGGCCCGTTCAGTCCGGCCCCAGCGCTGGGACTGGCAGCGTCGTCGGCGCCTTCGGACTCGGCGACGACGTAGCGGCGGTCGGCCTGCGGGCCCCGGGACGCCTCCAGCTCGAGGTTCAGCAGACCCCGGCTCCAGGCCTCAGCCCCGAACAGCTCGCCTTCGAGACGGGCGATCGTGTCCAGATCCTCCTCGGTCATCTCCCGCAGGAAGGGTGTCCCCCTGTTACTGGCACCTCGGGCACCTGAGTCACCCGGGCTCAGCGCACGCGCTTACGGGCGGCGGGCATCTGCACGTCAGCGTGACGCAGGTAGAGCGGCTGCGTGCCCAGCTCCTCGCCGCGGCCTAGACGGGCCAGGGCGATGCGCACCTGGGTCAGCACGTCACCGGAGACCGGAGCCAGTACCTCGTGGCAGGAGGCGGTCCCCACCAGCTCGGGGTAGAGGGCGGCGCCGGAGCCGGCCACGGCGTCGATGGTGCCGGCCCCACTGCCCTGTTCCGGCGTCTGCACGGCAATGCACTCGGCGACCTGAGCCGGGGGGCAGACACTGATCTCGGTCAGACGGGTGACGTCATCGGGCCCGTTGGCGCGGAAGAGCGCCGCATAGACCTCGCGCCTGCGGGCGTCCGTGGCGACCAGGACAACAGGGTCCTTCTCGCCCTGACGCGCACCGAGCTCATCGAGGGCCAGGCGGGCGACGGCGTCGAGGCTGGAGACGCCGTGGACGGGGATGCCGCGGGTACGCCCTACGACCCTGGCCGTCACCAGCCCGGCACGCAGCCCGGTGAAGGGTGCCGGCCCCTGTGGCCGCGACGACGGCATCGAGAGGACGATCGGCGACACCGGAAGCGGACAACGCCTCGGAGAGCATCTGACCCAGGGACTCGGCATGACGCCGGGTATCGGCCTGTTCGGCCCGGCTGAGCACCTGCACAGGGCAGGTGACGGGCAGCCCGGCCGTCTCAGCGGTGTCGACGACCGCGACCTGCGTGCCCAGGGAGGAGTCGATCGAGAGGATTCGCACCGGGCCAGCCTATGCCCTGGGGCCCCGGGGGGAGTTGACGTGGCTCTCGGGGATCGTGTCGCCCAGGGTCTCACCGTCGGTCGTGCCGGTGTCGCCTTCGGCCCCGTCTCCGAGGAGAGACAGATCGATGGCGGCACGAGGGATGCCCCGTCTCACCGCGACGCCGCGGGTGTCGGACTCGTCCCGGCTGAGCCGGTCGGCACGCTCGGCCATGTCGGCACGGTTGCGGGCCTGGCGCAGCGGCGCAGTCACCTTGCGCTCATGGCGGACCGTGATGATGACGGTGGCGACTCCGACGACGACGACCGCCAGGACCGGCCCCCAGATCGCCCAGCCGCCGGTGGTGGACCGGGCCTCGCTCTGGGTGGCGGAGGTCTTGGGCTTGGAACCCGCCCTCTCGCGCAGGATCTCTCCGTAGTCGCTGAGCTCGATGGGGCCGGCCAGACGCCGGGTGGCCGCCTCCCCCAGGGCGGTCACAGTGGTGCCGCGCAGCGAGTACCAGGCATTGGCATTGCGGTCGTGGATGAGGTGGGCGTCTCCCATCTGGTCGACGTCGGTGGCCAGGTCGTCGTCGAACATGGGGGTGCAGGTGGTGCGTCCCTTGTCCGTGACCACCTCGAGAAGGCCGACGGGCTTGCCTGCGGCGGTGGCGGTCGCGGCCCAGTCGCCGGTGTCGATGGGCTGCGCGGAGGGCTGGGAGCCGTCGAGGAAGCCGGGGGCCCAGGTGTAGACGCTCCGCACGTCTCCGAGCGTGATCTCACCCTGTTCTCCGGTGCTCTGACGCACCTGGGCCACGCAGTCACTCTCCATGAGCGACTTGGCCGCGCTGCGCGAGTCCGCGTCTGCCGTGCCTGCAGAGCCAGCCGTCGAGCCCCCGGCGGGAGTGGCCGGCGCGCTCTGGGCAGCCGGGTCGGAGGTCGCCGACGCTCCCACGGCTGAGCCGTCACCGCTGTCAGGGTCGCCCGCACCGGTCGACGGCGGGTCGGTGGCGGCTCGGACCGGCCCCGCAGCCAGAAGGCAGATGGCAAGGAGAGCCACCGCCAGGGCCAGGCGGATCGTGCTCATCGGGCGCCCGCAGCGCCCGTCGGGCCGGATGGGGATGGCGTCGCAGACCGGCGCCACGGGAGAAGGAGTGTTCACTGCGTTGCTCCAGGCTGGTGGGTGGTGTCGGCGGCCAGGGGGCTCAGGTCGATGTCAGCCCATCGTGGACCGAGGGCACACACGGTGATCGTCCGACTGCCGTCATCAACCTCACCCAGGTCCACAACGGGATCCTCCGTCACCGCGCCACCGGGAGACTCAGAACCGAAGGCGACGTCGTCAGGCCTGCGAACGCCGTCGCGGACCGCGCCATGAGGCCGACGCACCTGGATCTCGAGGCGATCGGGGCTCAGGGCCTCCACCTTCTCCTCGCCCCACTCGACCAGGGTGACGGAACGATCCAGGGAGGAGTCCAGGTCGAGGGCGTCGATCTCCTCCAGGGAGGTGATCCGGTAGGCGTCGACGTGGATGAGGTCGGGGCCGTCGGCGAGGGAGGGGTGCGCACGGGCGATGATGAAGGTGGGCGAGGAGACCCGGCCGCGCACTCCCAGGGCCGCGCCGATGCCCTTGAGCCAAGGTGGTCTTGCCCGCCCCCAGCCCGCCGGAGAGCATGACGAGGTCGCCGGCACGCAGAAGGCGGGCAATGCGGGCACCGAGCCCCCGAGTCTCATCGGCGTCGCCGGTGGCGACAGTGATCTCGGGGACGGCCTCGGGGGTGTGCAGCGCACCGCTCATGTGTCCTCCTCATTCATAGGTGGAGCCGGCGACCGGAGCCGACCGGCACCGGTCGCCGGGCCGACGTGCTCCGAGGCCCGCTGTTGTCTAGGGGCGAGCGTAGCCGCCACCAGCCTCTGCCCCGACGTAGCAGCGCGGGACGCGGGCTCCCAGCCGGGTCACGATCTCGTAGTTGATGGTCCCGCAGGCCTGCGCCCACTCGTCCGCCGTGGGGACGGTCTCCTGCCCCACAGCATCCGGGGCGCCCCAGAGCACGGCGGTGTCACCGACCTGGGCCGGCGCCGGCAGGAGCGCGCCGGTCTCATCTCGGGCCGGACCGAGGTCAATGACCACCTGGTCCATGCACACCCGCCCCACGATGGAGCTCATGAGGCCGCCGACGCCCACCGGGCCGGTCGAGCCGGCGGCGCGCGGGATACCGTCGGAGTAGCCCAGCGGGACGAGTCCCACCCAGCGGTCGGTGGGAGCGCACCAGGTGCCGCCGTAGGAGACGGCCTGCCCGGCGTCGATGCGCTTGACCTGGACGAGAGCGGACTCCAGGCGCATGGCGGGCTGAAGCCCGAGCTCGGAGCTGGTCGCCACGGACGGGTCAGGGCTCAGTCCGTAGAGGCCGATTCCCGCTCGCACCAGGTCCATGCGGGCCTCCGGGTGTCACAGGAGCCCGCCGGTGGCGGCCAGATGATGGATGGAGGGCCTCAGTCCCGCCTCCTGCACGATCTGCTCAGCCTGCCGGTATCGCTCCAGGTGCTGCTCGGTGGAGCCGCTGGTGGGCTCGTCGGCACGGGACAGGTGGGACCACAGGCCGACGACGTCGACCACCCCCTCGTCCTCAGCCTGCCTCAGCGCGGCGGCCAGGGCGGGCAGGTCCTCGACCATGGCACCGCCGCGCGACATTCCGGTGTCGACCTTGAGATGGAGGCGCGCCGTCGTCGCCTGAGCCCGGGCGGCAGCTGACAGGGCCTCGAGCTGAGGCAGGGTGGAGACCGACAGGTCCAGGTCGGCCGCCAGTGCGGCGCGCAGGGGCGAGTCCTCGGCGGCCGCCCGGGCGGGATCCATGACGGGCAGGAGCCAGGTGAGGATCCGGGGAGCCTGACCGGAGGGCTCCCCCGCGGGTCGATCCACGTCGGCCTCATCGAGGAGCGCGCGCAGGGCGAGGGCCTCGGCGAGCTGGGCCACCCCCAGCCAGGAGGCTCCCACTGACAGGGCCGTCAGGGCTATCGGCCCCAGGCCGTGGCCGTAGGCATCGGCCTTGACCACGGCCATCCACGGCACGCCCGCCACCTGCGCCAGGCGCCTTCCGTTGTGGGCCACGGCCTCCAGATCAATGACGGCCCGCGAGGTGGCTGCCCCGGGCAGCGAGGGCCGGGCTGCTGAGGCTTCCGGAGCGGTGGAGGGGGCATTGCTACTGAGTCCGCGGAAGTGGTCACAGCGCGATTGTCGCACTGGGTGGCCGAAGGCGAGGCTGTTGGCTCTCGCACTCGACTGTTCACCTCCTCCGGCGACGACCGATCGGCTGACATGTCTCAGTGGTGCGGGACCGCCTGAAGCCAGTTGAGCTCAAGGCGGGCCGGGCCGAGGGCCGCGGCGATGTCGAGGGCAGCAACCGGGTGACCACCCGCACCGACGACGCCGGCTCCCGGCATCGCGGCGGCGTAGGCGCCCGCGAGCGCGTGCAGCCGGACTCCGGCGGCCACCGAGTCAACCAGAACGCCCTGGGCCGAGTCCGCACCGGCGGCTGCACACCCCACCTCCCGCTCCCAGCGGGCCGCGGCTCCGGCCAGGACCGCGCCGAGGACGCCGGCGAGCACGTCCCCGCTTCCTGCGGTCGCCATCCACCCTGGGCCGGAGTCCACGCTGACCAGTGGATGGTGCGGCGCGGCGATGAGCGTCGTCGCCCCCTTGAGCAGGACGGTGGCGCCGCTCAGGCGGCAGATCTCGCGGACCGCGTGCGCCGGGTGCGCCTCGACGCGCTCCCGGTTCCACTGGCGGGCCGTCCCCTCGGGCGTCTCCGAGTCCGCCAGCGCCGTCAGGAGGGCGGCGGCCTCTCCGGCGTGCGGGGTCAGAACATGACGCGGCGTGCAGCGCAGGCCCTCGTCGAGGAGCTCGGTCAGGATACTCAGCGCTCCGGCGTCGACGACGACGGGGGCCCCGGCAGGAGCTGCGCCAGCGGCACTGTCTGCTGCCTCCTCACCGGTCCTGGCGCCGTCAGCAACCCGCCCGCCCCCGCTGTCGCGTGCGGGGGCCAGGGTGGGGCGCAGGACCTCCCGCAGCTTGTCGGCCCGGACGGTGTCGGCGGGGGCGACTCCCGGCCCCAGGACGAGCGCCTGGCTGCGGCCGGCGGCGGGGACGACCTCGGGTCGAGCCGCCAGAACAAGGTCCTCCACCCTCCTGGGCGCGGTCAGGCGCACCATGCCGGCTCCGGCGAGCACCGCACCGTTGGCGGCCAGGACGGCTGCACCGGGATAGGTCTCGCTGCCGGCCCACAGGCCGACCACACCGCGGGTGTACTTGTGGTCATTGGCACCCGGCTCGGGGACCACTCGCGTCAGGTAGTCGCCCAGCGCGCCGTCGACGGGGCGGCGGGCGATGGGACGGCTCGTGGGCGAGGGCAGCCCGAGGGGGACGACCTCGACGGCACCGCACAGGTGCCGGGCCGGGGGCAGACACAGGCATCCCTTGAGGCAGGTGAAGGTGACCGTGCAGTCGGCGGCGAGAACCGGACCATCGACGGTGCCGTCATCGACGCCGGTTCCGCTGGGCAGGTCAACGGCGATGACGCGCAGCGGACGCCGCCCCGGCGCTCCGGCGGCAACGAGCGGGGCTATGAGGGCGACGGCATCGGGCCGCAGCGGCCCGGTGGCCCCGATACCGGTGAGTCCGTCAAGGACGAGCCCGCCACGGGCGAGGAAGGCCTCGACGGCGGCCACGGCCTCAGCGCTGTCCCAGTCCTCTGCGCCGTCGCTGCGGTAGCCGGCGCCATAGACGGTGACCCCGTGGCTGCGGGCCTCTTCCAGGGCGACGGGGTGGGGATGCTCCGTGGCGAGCACGGCAGTGACCGCGCAGCCGCTGTGTGAGAGCAGGCCTCCGGCCAGGAGGGTGTCGGCTCCGTTGTGACCGCCACCCACCAGGAGGAGTACCGGCGCTCCTGAGATCCAGCCGGGACTCATATGCGTCCCCGCCGCCTCGCCCGATGTCCCTGCCGGGGCTGCCGGGGAGACCGGTGAGGCGGGTGATGCCGGCGGACCGGCGAGGTACGTCGGGGACGGAGAGCCGGAGGAGGGCCGCGCGAGGGACGCCGCGGCCCCGGGGACGACGGGCCCCTGGCGCAGCTCGCGCAGTGCCGCCCGAGCCACCGCGTGGGCGGCGGCTCTCATGTAACGGTCGGTGCCCGCGGTGACGGGGGCCTCCGCCGCCGCGATCTCCTGGGCGGGCCAGGCGCAGGTGGTGGGGTCGGTAACGTCGTCGGAACGCGCGAAGTCGTTGAGGTCACTCACCTGTCCCATTGTCCTCCGCTCAGCGCTCCTCGCCCCTCCAGCAACGTTCTGAGACGGGTGGTTTCAGAGAGTAAGACTCGCAAGAGACTCGTCGCCGGGTCCGCGGACCGTGCCCGCGGCCCCAGAAAGTTGTCCTTTCCAGAAAAAGGTGACGCGTTCAGCCCTCAACGCCTTCACCTACCCGGCACAATGGCCGAGTGATCCGCGCAGTAGGGACCGACCTGGTCGACGTCACCCGCCTCGAAGGCTATATGGACCGGGTACCCGGCCTGCGCGAACGGCTCTTCACTCCCGTCGAGCTGGCCGCCTGCCAGAAGCGGGCCGCCTCCTTGGGAGCACGGCTGGCCGCCAAGGAGGCGGTTCTCAAGGCCCTGGGGTCGGCCTACGCCGAGCTCGGACTGGACGCGCCCGAAGGATGGGCCTACAAGGACATCGAGGTGACCTCGACACCCGGCACCCCGCCGCGCCTGCGCCTGACCGGAGCGGCCGCCATGGCCGCGCGCCAGGCGGGCATCGGCCACTGGCACCTCTCACTGGCTCACGACGGCGGCATGGCGCAGGCCTTCGTCGTCGCCCAGGCCGACCACGTCGACAACGACGACGACCTGGCCCTGTCCTCCCAGCGCTCCGAGGCCCGCGTCAAGCCGCAGGTGAAGTCCCTGCGCCCAGCTTTCAGACGTCGAGCCCCGGAAGGTCCGGGGCTCGACGTCTTGAGATGTGGGGCCGAGGTGCGGCAATGAGCCGCCGTCGGAGCTACTCGACGGTGACGGACTTGGCCAGGTTGCGCGGCTGGTCGATGTCCAGGCCCTTGGCCCCGGCCAGGGCGGCGGCGAAGACCTGCAGCGGGACCACGGTGAGCAGCGGCCACAGGATCGTGGGAGTGGCGGGCACCCTGATGATGTGGTCGGCGAAGGGCTCGACGTCGGCGTCCCCCTCCTCGGCGATGACGATGGTGCGCGCACCGCGGGCCCGGATCTCCTGGATGTTGGAGATGACCTTGTCGTGCAGGACGGGGCGGCGCGGGGTGGGCACGATGACGAAGACCGGCAGGCCCTCCTCGATGAGCGCGATCGGGCCGTGCTTGAGCTCGCCGGCGGCGAAGCCCTCGGCGTGGACGTAGGCGAGCTCCTTGAGCTTGAGCGCGCCCTCCAGCGCCACCGGGAAGCCGACGTGGCGGCCCAGGAACAGGAAGGAGGACTTGTCCGCCAGCTCGGTACCCAGCTCGCGCACCCGCGCCTCCTGGCTGTCCAGGACGTGCTGGATCCGCTCGGGCATGGCCTCCAGGTTGTCCAGGTACTCGGCGACCTCGTCGGGCCACTTGTTGCCGCGCAGCTGGGCCAGGTAGAGGCCCAGCAGGTAGCAGGCGGTGATCTGGGCGAGGAAGGCCTTGGTGGAGGCCACGGCCACCTCGGGGCCGGCGTGGGTGTAGAGGACGGCGTCGGCCTCGCGGGCAATCGTCGAGCCGTAGGTGTTGACGATGGCCAGGACCTTGCTGCCCTGCTCGCGGGCGTGGCGCACGGCCTGGATGGTGTCCATGGTCTCGCCGGACTGGGAGATGGCGACGGTGAGGGTCTTCTCGCTGACAACCGGGTCGCGGTAACGGAACTCGTGGGCGAGCTCGACCTCCACGGGGATGCGGCACCAGTGCTCGATGGCGTACTTGGCGACGTGCCCGGCGTAGGCGGCGGTGCCGCAGGCGATGACAATGATCTTGTCGACGCTGCGCAGGACGGCAGGGTCGATACGCATCTCGTCGAGCTGGAGCTCACCGCGCTCGTCAACGCGGCCGCGCAGGGTGTCGGCCACGGCGGTGGGCTGCTCGTGGATCTCCTTGTCCATGAAGGTGTCGTAGCCGCCCTTGACGGCGGCCGAGGCGTCCCAGGTGACCTCCCAGGTCTTGGGCTCGACGTCGTGACCGTCCTTGTCCCAGACGTGGACGGCGTCGGCGGTCAGGAGAAGGACCTGGTCGTCGTCGACCTCGGCGGCCTTCTTGGTGAAGGCGACGAAGGCGGCGACGTCGCTGCCCAGGAAGTTCTCGCCCTCGCCCAGGCCGATGACCAGCGGGCTGGAGCGGCGGGCCGCGACGATGGCCGCGGGGGCCAGGTCGGTGACGGCCAGGAGTGCGAAGGTTCCTTCGAGGCGAGCGGTGACGGCCCGCATCGAGGCGACCAGGATCTCGGCGACCTTGGCCGAGTCGGAGGCGGCGGCCGGGTCCTGGCGCAGGCGCTCGGTGAAGTCGATGTCCAGGACGTGGGCGACGACCTCGGTGTCGGTGTCGGAGAGGAGCTCGCGCCCGGCGGCCTCGACCTCCTCGCGCAGCGGGCGGAAGTTCTCGATGATGCCGTTGTGGACCACGGCGAGGTGGCCGGCGCGGTGCGGGTGGGCGTTGACCGTCGTCGGGCCGCCGTGAGTGGCCCAACGGGTGTGACCGATACCTGCGGTGGCGGGGGCCGGCGGGTCGCCTCCAGCAGCTCGCGCAGGCCGGAGAGCTTACCGGCCTCCTTGACGACGTCCAGTCCCGAGGGGCCCACCAGGGCGACGCCCGCGGAGTCGTAGCCGCGGTACTCCAAGCGACCGAGGCCGTCCATGAGAACAGTGAGGGAACGGGAAGAACCAGTTTCAGTCAAAGGGCCGACGTGGCCGACGATTCCACACATACTCTGATCGAATCATGCTGACGCGATGTTGACAACGAGCGCAGGACCACGTCAGTGTGATCTCGGCGTGATGTAGGCCTTACTGCGGGCTCCTTGCAGGCCGCCCCCGCCGCCTGCCGGCCCCTCGATTCGTTTCCGAGTCGGTATCCCACCGGTTCCTCTTCGGTCATCCGGGATTGTCCGCCGAACGACTCTTTTTGCGACACTGTGTCGGTGACCTCCGAGCTGAGTGACCCGAGCGACCTGGGCATCCCGGGCGCCTCGCCCTATATCGAGCTGGACCGTGACCAGTGGTCGGCCCTGGCGTCCTCGGCGCCGTTGCCGCTGACCCAGGCCGATGTCGAGAAGCTGAGAGGTTTGGGGGATCCCATCGACCTGGCCGAGGTGGACGCCGTCTACCGCCCCCTGACCGCGCTCCTGGAGGACTACATCGCCACCTCGCGCGAGCGCGCGCAGCGTACCGGATCCTTCCTGGGCGTGGATGAGCCGCCGACCCCCTTCGTCATCGCGGTGGCCGGATCGGTCGCCGTCGGCAAGTCGACGACGGCCCGCCTCATCGCCCACCTGCTCGCCCGATTCCCGGACACGCCCGCGGGTGGACCTGGTGACCACCGACGGCTTCCTCCTGCCCAACCGGGTCCTCGAGGAGCGCGGGCTCATGGCCCGCAAGGGCTTCCCCGAGTCCTACGACCGTCGCGCGCTGCTGGAGTTCGTGGCGGCCGTGAAGTCCGGCAGCGAGCGCATCCAGGCGCCGGTCTACTCCCACACTGTCTATGACATCGTGCCGGGCCGGCACATCGTGGTGGAGCAGCCCGACATCCTCGTCCTGGAGGGGCTCAACGTCCTTCAGCCCGCCCCACGGGGAACGCGGCCGGGGACCTCGGCCCTGGCGGTGAGCGACTTCATCGACTTCTCCATCTACGTCGACGCCGATCCCGCCGACATCCGCCGCTGGTACCTGGACCGGTTCCTCACTCTCAAGCACACGGCCTTCACCCGGCCGGGCTCCTACTTCCGGCGCTTCGCCGATATCCCGGACGACGTCGCCCTGGCCGGAGCGAACGAGATCTGGGAGAGCGTCAACCTGGTCAACCTGCGTGAGAACATCGCCCCCACCCGGGGCCGGGCCACCCTGGTCCTGACCAAGGACGCCGAGCACCGCATGAGCCGGGTCCTGCTGCGCAAGTCCTGAGCGCCCGTCCCCCTCGTCCTTGCGCTGAGACTCCAGCGGGGGCGAGCCGCCTGGGGGTGGGAGTCGTCCGCCGGCTCCTTGGAGGGGCGCGGGTCGCCCGCTGTCGCCGTGCAGGCCTTGGGCGCGCACTGCACGAGGGTCGGGAGCTACTGCGGGAGGGGCGGGTGTACTCCAGGTAGGTGGGTAGGACCTTCGTGCAGTGCGCACAACCCCTGGCCAGTAGATCCCCACCCTCGTGGAGTAGACCGCACCAGAAGAGGGACATGCCCGAACCGGCATCAGACATGCACCGTCAGCAACCCGAAGAGGGGCCAGGATGTCCACATCGGTGACAAAAAGGCCCAGACCGTTCTCGTGGTGACGAAGCAAAACCGCATGATTTCAAGGTTCTCGTTCACGCGACCTGGAGTTCGAACATCCCTTTGTCACCGATATGGGACACCAACAGGCCGATTCCCTCGAAGAGTCCAGTGCAGCACCCAGCGTTAACACCGTGGTGTCGGCACCGATTTTAATTTTTCAGAAAACACTCCTATCCCACTCCTGCAACAAGGTTAACGAAGATCATCGACGGCCTTGATAAAAACCTCAGGCCGTTCAGAATGAATATCATGACCACTTTTAACGTTGTCGACTAGAGTGTTACAGAGAGAAGCGAGTGGACACGCGACGCGTCACGATCATCCATAGCACCGAGCAGTACCCGCGATCATCATAGTAGCCCCGCATATTTGACGGATGAGCAGCATGCAAAAGAATTGACGGACAGCGCACAGCCTTCAACATCTCCACCTGATCAAAACCTGCAAACCACGAGAAATCATAAAAGGTCTCACCGAATCGCAAATCATAGGAGCCCGTACCATCCTGCAAGTTCGCCGTCAAATCGAGGAATTCATTGACATGCAGCTCAGGAGGGTAGTACCAAAGACGCGGTATTTCGCCGGGATGACGCCTCATGTAATCGAGGGCAGGCCGCTTAACAAACACATCAAAGTTCTTTTTCCCAAGAACCTGCGCAAGATAGGTGTGCTCAAGTGAATAACGGGTGAAATTTTCGTTCACCACCGTGCAAGAAATGATGCATGTCACGAAACCCGAGCCAAGCAAATGTCTTCTCAGCCCTTCCAGGTTCAGTCGCAAAGAACGGCGCATCCTCAATCAATAAACCAGTAACAAGCTGTGGAGCCTTGGCGGCAACGATGGTCGCCAACAGACCTCCCGAAGAGTGACCGGAGATCAAGACAGGAGACTTGACAACATGCTGGATAAACCACACGAAATCAACTGCATTCTTGATCGCCGTATAATCTGCGAGATTTTTGCTCGACCCACCATGGCCATAACAGTCGACCGCAAACACGTGATAGCGTTGAGATAGTTCCCCGAGCACCGCACTATAGTCCCTCCACGTTGTTTGCTGACCGTGAACCAACATGAGCGGTGAACCATTGTTCGGTCCCTCACCATAGTGAATGATTGCACCGCTCGGCAACGTTACACGCCTTTCAACAAAACCAGCACGACGAACAACCGTTTCAGCAGCCCGATCATAGGTCATATTTCGATGAGCATAATAAGTCACACCTCCCCCGAGCAAGCCAAGCACGACGCAAATGATTATCAGCACACGCACCCTCTTTCGCTTAGTTTTCAGTATTATCATGTGCCGCACGATGATCTCCCTCCACGTGACGAGCAGCCTGCACAAAGAACTGCGCATCCATCAAAGCGAGCCCCTGATCGATGTCGCCAATAAGTAGGAGCTCGTCGCCAGACTTGATATTGAATACCTTTCTGGCTCGCACTGGAAGCGTGAGTCTCCCATCCTGATCGATCACAACGGTGCCAAATATGTATTTGCCGGGGCGATCAAGCATGGAAACAAATGAAGTGTCACCGTTGACAAGATCGTCGATCGCAACATCGAACGCCTGCGCTAACCGAATACATGAGGAAATGTCGGGATTACCACCCGGAGCCTCCCACTTGGCAATGGTCTGCCGAGAGACGCCAACCTTGCTTTGCCAACGCTTCCTGAGTCCAGCGATGCTTTTTACGCAAGGCGGCGATGTTACTACTAATCATAAATGAATGATAAAACGACACACTATGGTCGTCAATCAAACAAAACAGACACGATGAGGTTTACATGTTAAAAATAGTGGCATCCACGCCTGTTTGAATCACACCAGAACCCGCCCTTCACCGATCCTGATCTGATGACCTTCCCGGGGCGGGCAGCCCTGGTCCCACCAAGGACGCCGAGCACCGCATGAGCCGGGTCCTGCTGCGCAAGTCCTGAGCGCCCGTCCCTGAACCACCGTGAAGGCGGCCTGAAACCGGAGGGCAACAGGCTCACGGTCATGACAGCACAGGAAACACGCACGGCTCCGATGAGCATCCTCGTCGTCGGCCTCGGAGTCATCGGGACAACCTACGGATACCTCTTTCAGAAGGCCGGTCACCACGTCGAGCACCTGGTGCGACAAAGAGCAGCGCAAGGGCCGCAGCCGGCTCGCTCGAGGTCGAGATCCTCGATGGCAGGACTGATCCGAAAGGCTCGCTGTCCCGGGACCAGTACAACGTTCACCACCGGAGACGCACCAGCTACGACCTCATCGTGGTCTCGGTGCCGCAGGGCAGGATCACCGAGGTGATGGCCGACCTCCGCACGGGTGGGATCGAGGGACCCGTGCTTCTGTTCTGCGGGTTCTGGGGAGAACGCGAGGAGCTCGACCGTTTGATGGCCGGCCGCGATGTCCTCCTGGGGTACCCGGTGGCGGGCGGGAGCATCACGGGAGAACGGCTCACCTGCTGCGTCTTCGACCACGTCATGCTGGAGCGGCGAGACAGAGCCCGTTTCCCGGGCTACGAGAGGGTGGAGGCGCTGTTCGGCTCCTGCGGTATCAGCCTCGAGCACCCCCATGACATGCTCGAGTGGATCTGGCTGCATATGGCGATCAACGCCGGTGTCGGTGCCGTGGCAGCAATGTACGGCGACGTCGAGGACACGACGCGCGCCGCCGAGCAGCTCATGGGCTCTTCCAGGATGCTCGCCCAGGTGGTCAGGGCGATCCGGGAGACATCGAGGATCGTGGCCTCGCGCGGTGTTGATCTGAGGCGGTACCGCGGCGAGCTGCTCGTCTACCGGCTGCCGACCGCCGTGTCCGCACCCCTCATGAAACGGATGTTCGCCAGGAGTCTCCTCACCCGACGGATCATGACGCTGCACGGCAACACCGCTGACCTGTTGTTCGTGTGCCGGACCGTCTACGAGCAGGGCCGGACCAACCGGATCTCTGCGCCCATCTTCTACAAGAGCTACGAGGAGGCCCGCAGCAAGGCCTCTCGCCACGATCAGCACCTACCTGGCATGGGCCACGAACGGAACGAAACGACGTGAAACCCGACGGCATCGCACTGAAGCCGCTGTGAAACCGCCGGGGTCCAGCCTTGCCGGCATGGCAACACGAACAGCAACCGGATCGCCCTCATCGGGCGAGCCCGCGGCCATCCGGACCGATGGCCTGACCCGGACCTTCGGCTCCTTCACCGCCGTCGACGACCTCGACCTGGAGATCCCCACCGGCATCGTCTACGGCCTGCTCGGCCCCAACGGAGCCGGCAAGTCGACGGCGCTGCGCATGATCACCACCCTGCTGGCGCCCACCCGGGGTCGGGCGACGGTCCTGGGGCACGACGTCGTCCACGAGCGCCATGCGGTGCGCAGCCTCATCGGGGTGACGGGCCAGTACGCCAGCGTTGACGAGATGCTCACCGGGGTGGAGAACCTGCGGCTCTTCGGCCGTCTGCTGGGCCTTGGCCGACGTCGGGCACGAGAGCGGGCTGACGAGCTGCTGGCCGCCTTCAGCCTCACCGAGGCCGGCGGCAAGCGGGTCAGCGGCTACTCCGGCGGGATGAGGCGTCGGCTGGACCTAGCGGTCTCGCTCATCTCCCGGCCCCCTCTCGTCTTCCTCGACGAGCCCACCACAGGCCTGGACCCGCGCACGCGTGAGCAGATGTGGGACGTCATCCGTTCCCTGGTGGAGGGCGGCTCCACGATCCTGCTGACCACCCAGTACCTGGAGGAGGCCGACCGCCTGGCCCATCGGGTCGGCATCATCGACACCGGACGGCTCATCGCCGAGGGCACGCCCAATGAGCTCAAGGACCGGGTGGGCAGCAGCTCTCTCGTCCTGACCCCGACGACCCCCGAGGACCAGGCCGCCACCGCCGCGATCATCGAGCGGGTGACCGGTCACGCTCCGGCGGTCGTCGACCAAGGTACTCATCTGCAGACTCCTCTGAGCGAGGCGTCGGTGGCCACCGAGGTGCTCGTGGCCCTGCGCGATGCCGACCTGTCCCCCAGAACCGTCTCCGTGGACCGCCCCAGCATGGACTCGGTCTTCATGGCCCTGACCGACCGTCCCCGAGACGACGAGGCCTCGCCCACTTCCCCGTCCGCCCGTCCTTCAGACGTCAAGGAGCAGTCATGACCGCCCCAGCAGCAGCCGCAACCACCCCGACCAGTACCGCGCTCTCCCCCGGCGTCTCCCGTTTCAGCGAGGCGAGGCTCGTCCCGGACACCCTCGCCATGGCCTGGCGCTCGCTCATCACCATGGTGCGCAACCCCGGAGAGTTCTACGACATCCTCATCCAGCCGGTGATGTTCACCGTCCTGTTCGGAGAGCTCTTCGGCGGCGCCATCGCCGGCGACGTCAAGGCCTACCTGCCCACGATCGTCCCGGGGCTCATCATCATGAACGCCCTGACCACGAGCCAGAGCGTGGGCGTGGACCTGCGCGAGGACATGGACAAGGGCGTCTTCGACCGCTTCCGCACCATGCCGATGTCCCGTATCGCGCCGGTCCTGGGCCCCATGGTCTCCGACGTGCTGCGCTACCTCATCTGCACCTCGCTGACCGTGCTCACCGGCTACGTCCTGGGCTACCGGCCTGAGAACGGCTGGTCGGGGACGGTCGGCGCCATCGCCCTGGCGGCGGGCTGCGCCTGGGCCATCGCCTGGATCTTCCTCTTCCTGGGGACGGTCTTCTCCTCGGCCCAGGCGGTCACCTCCTTCACGGTGATCGTCCTGTTCCCGCTGACCTTCCTGTCCAACGCCATGGTGCCCACCTCGACGCTGCCGGGCTGGCTCAAGACCTTCGTGCGCCACAACCCGGTCTCGCACATCGTCGACGGCGGCCGCTACCTGCTGGACGGAACAGCAGGCTCGGCCGGCGACGTACGTGCCGCGATCATCGGCTCGCTCCTGGTCCTGGCCGTCATGGCTCCCCTGACGGTCTTCCGCTACCAGCGGCGCAACGCCTGAGCCGCATGTTGAGGACTCAGCCGACCTCGCCTGCCAGACGGCCGGCGAGGTCGGCCGCATGAGCCACGAGCTCGCCGCGGTCCAGGAGCCGGATCCTTACCTCGGCCTGCGCCAGCGCTCGCGCGTCGAGCTGCTCGGTCCGGCTGTGCAGGTAGTCGTGGGAGAGCAGACGGCAGGTCTGGTTGGTGCCCACGGCCAGAGCGGTGGCGACCAGCTCGGCACCCACTGCCCGCCGGTCAGGGTCCGCGTCCTCAGCAGCCACGACGGACAGGCCGACGGCCGCGACGAAGGCCATGATCGTGGGAATGTCACGCTGCCGTGGGGCGGGGTCGGACAGGATGTCACGCAGCAGCGAGGTGGCTCGGACCCGGACGGCATCGGCGTCGAGCTCGACGGCCTCGTCGGGGCTGAGCTCGACGTCGGTGATCAGGCACATGCTCAGGATGTAGAGCTCCCACTGGGAGCCGGATCCCAGGATAGTGCGCCAGTGCCCGGCATAACGCAGGCTCACGCGCTGGATGAGGGCGGCGGTGCGCGCGTTCCCGCGAGTGAGCTCCAGCTCGCCGCGCACAGAACGGGCGATGAAGCGCATGGTTCCCGGCAGGTCGACGGGCTCCAGGCTCTCCAACAACCTGTCCGCAGTCTCGGGACGCGGATCGAGGTAGACCGCGCAGTAGGCTCCCTCCAACCGCAGCGTCGTGCGGAAGAACTCGCCCCAGCTGGGCAGAACCCGGTCCAGGAGCACCTGGGCGCGCGAGCAGGCGTCAACGACCTGGCTGTAGCGCCCCAGTGACATGAGAACCTGCAGCCGGTGGAGGTGAAGCTCGAGCAGGTGAATGCCGGCCAGGTCATTGCCGTGGAGCCGACCCAGAAGAGTCTCGATGGTTCTCAGTGAGGCCTGGGGATCGCCGTCGTCCTCCTGCTGAGCGGCCAGGCAGCGGGTCGCCGCCCAGGCGACCCAGGGATCGGCATCACCTATCAGCTCGGGCCACTGCTCGTCGCCCGCACGTAGAAACCGCCTAACGCGGTTAAACGATCCCTCGCCGTCGAAGGAGGCCGGCAGGAGTGAGCGGACCTGCGTGGGCACGTGACTCAGGAGCCCGAACAGGGTGACGCACAGGGCCAGGACGCTCAGGCCCGCCTCGTTGCCGCGCAGGTCCTGGGCCGGTTGGACGGCGGGACCGATGAGACGCGGGCCGTAGTCGGCGATGCGCTCATAGCTCCAGGTGACGCTCCACAGCCGCATGAGTGCGGCGCCGATGAGGCAGATCGCGTCACGCAGGTCCGCCGGCAGGTGATCCGAGCCGTGGTCATCGGCCTGTGCCAGAAGCCGGTCGAGCTGCTGAAGGATGACGGCTTCATCGTGGGCGACCTGCTGGAAGAGGCGGTCGTGGTGGCGCGCCTCAGGGTGACGGGCATCGCCGAAGTCGCCGGCGTCGATGGGGAAGCGGATCTGGGAGCACAGGTCCACCGCCCACTCGGTGCAGAGCCGCACGGGCCGCGGTCTCGTCACCGGAGGCGGACAGCTGCTCCAGGGCGAAGTCACGGACGGTGACGAGCATGTGGAAACGGGGCAGGCCATTGTCGCGCACCACGAGCAGGGAGTGGGAGACCAGTGCATCGAGGAGATCGGCGGCCTGCGCACCGACGAGCGCCTCCGCGGCGGCGAGGGTGAAGCCGTCAGCGAGCAGAGCCAGCCGAGCCAGGGCTCGGCGCTCGGATGCGTCGAGCAGGTTCCAGGACCACTCAATGACCGCTCTCAGGGTGCGCTGACGGGCCGGGGCGTCACGGGCGGCGGTGAGCAGATCGGGTCTGCCGGGCAGTCGCTCGGCGATCTGGCCGACCGACAGGCTGCGGGTGCGCGCGGCGGCCAGCTCAATGGCCAAGGGGATGCCGTCCAACCGCCCCAGGAGCTCGCCTAAGTCGTCATCGTCGATGACCTGGCCGGGGCGAGCGGCCAGAGCGCGGGCGCGGAAGAGCTCGGCGGAGGAGGCAGCATCGAGGGCCTCGAGGCGGTGGACGTGCTCCGCGGCCAGGTCAAGGGGGCGGCGCGAGGTCGCCAGGACGCGCAGGTCGGGGCAGGCCACCAGGAGCGGCCCGACGAGGTCGGCTGCCTCGCCGGCCAGGTGCTCGCAGTTGTCCAGGACCAGGACGGTTCCGGGCTGGGCAAGGGCGGCGGCCAGATCGCGGCGCGGGTCACCGGAGACCACTCCGGGGCCTCCGACGGCGTCGAGCAGGACCCTGACCAGATCAGCTCCGGGTGACACCTCGGCCAGGGCGACGACGTAGACGGCTGGGCGGCGGCTGCGGGCCGCCACCACCTGGGCCAAGGTCGTCTTGCCGACCCCGCCGGGGCCGGTGAGCGTCACCAGACGGTGGGTGCTCAGGGCCTTGAGAACACCGGTCACGTCAGTCTCTCGCCCCAGGAAGTGCTCGGGCTCGGGCTCCAGGCCGTGGCGCACGGGGCTCTCAGTGGCCAGGACCGCCTCGTGGGCGGCTCGCATGGCCGGGCCGGGCACCGCTCCCCGTTCACGCAGCCGACGGCGGTACTGCTCATAGATCTCCAGGGCCGCAGCGGGTGAACGCACCCAGGACTCAGCGCGCATGAGGGCGGCCAGGACGGTCTCGTCACCACTGTCGCGCTGGGAGGCCTCGCGCAGCAGGGCCACGGCCCGCTCGTGCTCACCGGCGGCCTCCAGGGCGAGCCCCCGGTCGCGGCGGGCCTCCTCGGCCTGCCAGGGCAGCCCGCACTCCCGCAGGCGTGCCACAGGGGTGGCTCCTGCTCCGACGGGTGTCATCGTCCGCATCCAGCGCATGCGGGCACCTGGGGCAGGGAGTCGGTGAGGTCGAGGACCTGCTCCCACTGACCTGCGACGGCGCAGGCTCGGGCCCGCTCCACCCGATCCGACAGATCCCGGACATCGACATCCGTCTTCGGCAGCGCCAGCCGGTAGCCGTCGCCGCTGCGCTCGACGGAGCCCTCCCCAACGACGGCGCGTACCCGGGAGACGACGACGTGCAGCGCTCGCAGGGGTTGGGCCGGGAGGTCGTCGGGCCACAGGGCCTCAATGAGGGCGCCGTCGCTCATCCGGGCGTCCCGGCTGCCGGCGAGCGCGGTGAGCAGGTCAAGACTCCTCCCGCTCAGGGCCATACCGCACCAGGTCGGAGGATCCGTCAGGAGAGCCAGGCGGTACGGGGAGGTCACGGGTCTATTCTCCCCCCATTACCGTGAGGCGGTGTTCCAGCGGTCAAAGTAGGCCGCGAGGCCCACCACCATCATGACGGTACGCCGGCTCCGAGGGCCTCAAGTGAGGCTCAGGTGCTAAGAAGCAGCGAAGGCTTTGGATGACATGCGCTTGAGCAGGGCAGACACATCCGGGACGTCATCGTGAGGACCATCGTCAGAAAGAGTAAAACGTTGAGCCTTCATCGTATCCATCACAGCGCCGATGGACGATGTGTGGCCCTGAGGTCCGGTCCCCAGCGTCACCCCTCCGGCAGTGCTCCACCCTTCGGGGGCCTGCTTTGAAGGCATCTCCCACCTGAAAAAGCCGAAGCGCTTGCTGCCCTGACGGTCGGGGAAGAACACGGCGACTATCGTGTCAGCACCGTGGTCGAGGTGATCGGCGATCACGGAGTCGATGGGCTCGGACTCAGGGACCGCAAGGATCCTGGTGTCATTGAGGTAGTGGTTGCGCCTGAACAACTCCCGCCCCTGAGTCGTACCGAGGAAGAGCCCCACAGCGCGCGCCGCGTCACGCCGCGTCGTCTTGGTGTCACTCATCTCTGCCAGCTCCTGAAGTGCTGTTCCATCCAGTCGATTACCTGCTTGTATGACTCGTCGTAAGACGCTCCCAGTATGGCATGGTCGTTCCTCCCCAGTACTTGGATGGGACGGGTCTCACGGTCTCGGTCCCGATGGTATTGGTGAGAGTGGATGCAACCATGACGTGTGTCAATCCGAAACACGGGCTGCCAATCATTATCCGGGCCGGAGCGCCACTCGTGCTGGAGCGCATAGTCAACCACTCGCCCTCTGTAGGTCCTCAGCCGTATGACTATTCGGTGGCACCCTGGCCCGGAGATCGGGCCAACATCGATCGGGTAGGTTTCGTCCTCACATACGTGGATCGGCGGAGGACGGTATCCGCCATCGGGCAACTCCATGCTCGCTCCGCTCGATTTGATAGACGCTGTATCCCAAAAGTTATATCAGAAGTAGATCGGCAATAACATTGAGGCTGAGGCATAGCTGTCGACCACTACACGGCTACGACGTGTGCCAGCAGTCCCAGAAGGTTCAATACCCTGTGCCCCGCCCATAGGTTCTGGGCGGGGCACATAGGTTGGACATAATGGCCTTCTGAAGGCCGACGAGGAACCTTCCGTCAGCTCACAGGCTGAGGTTGTTCTTGACGGTGTCGGCCAGGGAGCGGGCCACGCGGTCGGCCTCCTCCTGGGACGCGGCCTCGACCATGACGCGCACGAGCGGCTCGGTGCCCGAGGGCCGCAGCAGGACGCGGCCGGTCTCGCCCAGCTCCTTCTCCGCGGAGGCCACAGCGTCCTGCACAGACTGGTTGGTGCTGGCGGCGGCCTTGTCGACGTTCTTGACGTTGATGAGCGTCTGGGGCAGGCGGGTGACGACGCTGGCGAGCTCGGCCAGCGTCTTGCCGGTGCGCTTGACGCGCGCGGCCACGCTGCAGGAGGTGAGCACGCCGTCGCCGGTGGTGGCGTGGAGGGTGTCGATGACGTGGCCCGACTGCTCACCGCCCAGGGTGTAACCGCCCTGGAGCATGCGCTCAAGCACGTAGCGGTCGCCCACGCCGGTCTGAACAGTGCGGATGCCGTGCTCGCGCATGGCCAGGATGAGGCCGAGGTTGCTCATGACGGTGACGACGAGCGTGTCGGAGCCGAGGGTGCCGTCGGCCTTCATGCCGATGGCGAGCATGCCCATGATCTGGTCGCCGTCGACGAGCTTCCCGTCGGCGTCCACGGCCAGGCAGCGGTCGGCATCGCCGTCGTAGGCCACGCCCATGTCCGCGCCGACGGCCTTGACGTAGTTCTGCAGCTGCTCGGGGATGGGTGGAGCCGCAGCTGTCGTTGATGTTGAGGCCGTCCGGGGAGGCGTTGATGACGATGACCTCGGCGCCGGCCGCCCGCAGCGCGGCGGGGCCGACGACGGAGGCGGCGCCGTTGGAGGCGTCGACGACGATGCGCAGCCCGGACAGGTCGGTGGCCGCGGAGTCGACGAGGTGGTTGATGTAGTTCTGGTCGGCGACGGTCTCGCCCTTGATGACGCGGCCGACGTCGGCGCCGGTGGGCCGGTCGTTGACCTTGCCCAGGAGGGCCTCGATCTCGTCCTCGACGGCGTCGGCGAGCTTGTAGCCGCCGCGGGCGATGAACGATGCCGTTGTCCGGGAAGGGGTTGTGGGAGGCGGAGATCGTGACGCCCAGCTCGATGTCCTGGGTGGCCGTCAGGTGGGCGATCGCCGGGGATGGGTAGGACGCCCACGCGGGTGACGTCGATGCCCGGAGGAGGCCAGGCCCGCACTGATGGCGTGGTCGAGGAAACTCTCCGAGGCGCGGGTGTCGCGACCCACGATGGACGCGGGGGCGGCCGCTGCGAGCTCCGGGTGGCGGACGTGTCCTTGGTCAGGGACGCGCGCCGCAGCCTCACCGAGCTGCACGGCCAGGGTGGGCGTGAGCAGGTCGTTGGCCAGGCCGCGTACGCCGTCGGTTCCGAAGAGACGAGCCATGGAAATCCTCCTGAGGGGTGACGAAACAGCCCCATCCTGCCACGGGCCGCCCGATACGGTGACATGACGGCCGGACCTCGAGCAAGGTCTGATGTCCTGCGAGTCGACCCGCACCCGAGCTCTGGCGTCGATCTCACCCATTCGTCGCGACTGCCGGATCTCCCGACGACGTCGGAGCCGATCGCGGCGAACCCCTGACGACGATGACGACGACGGCGGCCGCCCCGGTGACGGGGACGCCACGTCGTATGACAGCGGACGGGCGGTTCCGACCTGTCCGGCCGGTACCGCGCCGGATCAGCGCTTGAGTACTGGGGGCGCGGCGGGCCTTGTGCAGACCGGCCTTCTTGCGCTCCACGATGCGCGAGTCGCGGGTGAGGAAAGCGGCCTTCTTCAGGGTGGCGCGGTTGGCCTCACGGTCAATCTCGTTGAGGGCGCGGGCGATGCCCAGGGCGCAGGGCGCCGGCCTGGCCGGAGACGCCACCGCCGTTGATGCGGGCGACGACGTCGAAGCGGCCCTCGAGGTCCAGGACGGTGAAGGGGGCGCGAACGAGCTGCTGGTGCAGCTTGTTGGGAAGTAGTCCTCCAGGGGCGACCGTTCAGCGTCCACTGGCCGGTGCCGGGAACGAGGCGCACGCGGGCGACGGCCTCGCGGCGACCCAGGCCGGAGCCGGGGCGGTGATGGACTGGCCGCGACCCGGAGCGGACTCCTCGGTCTCGAGTGGTGTAGCTGGAGGGGCGTTCTCCTCGTCCAGCGCGTCGATGTCGACAGTGGTCTCAGCCACGATATGTCCTTTGCTTGTCGCTAGGTGCCGAGCGCTGGAGCGCTTTACTGGGCGACCTGGGTGATCTCGAACGGCTTCGGGTTCTGGGAGGCGTGCGGGTGCTCGGCACCCGCGTGAGACCCTTGAGCTTCTTGAGCTGGGCGCGACCGAGCTTGGTGTGGGGCACCATGCCCCTTGATGGCCTTCTCGACGGCGCGCTCGGGGCGGGTGGCCAGCAGCTCGCGGTAGGAGACGGCGGTCAGACCACCCGGTGGCCGGGAGTGGCAGTAGGCGAACTTCTTGTCGGCCTTGCCGTTGGTGAGGGAGCCACCTTGTCGGCGTTGATGATGACGACGTAGTCGCCGCAGTCCTCGTTGGGGGCGAACTGGGGCTTGTGCTTCCCACGGAGCAGGGTGGCGGCCTGGGCCGCGAGTCGACCCAGGACGACGTCGGTGGCGTCGATGACGTACCAGTTCTTCTCGACGTCGCCGGGCTTCGGTGTATACGTGCGCACGGGCGTTGCCTTCGTTTCTCTTGGCGAGTGGGCACGCCGAAGCGCGGTGAAGCGTTCGCAGTTCGGCGAGACCACCATGGTCAGGTGAGTGGTCGGAGCACAGGCGATCCGGGGCGAGTGGGACGGCACCGCGGACACGCACGCGTGCTGCACGACGAGTGCCAACAGTACCGGGCGGCCCTGCGGGAGGGTCAAAAGGTGCGGCTTTTCAGTTCCGTGAATCGCACCACGCGGCCCGCGCACTGAGCGCACGGTCAGCAGCGTCGGTCAGACGTCGGGTGGGTGCGGGCGCGCTCGGCCTGAGCGGCGAGATCGTCGTCAGCTGGGTAGACGATCTCCTCCAGAGTCAGCCCGTGCGGCGGGGCGACAGGAGCAGCGCCGTCACGCGTGCGGGCCGCCAGGAGCTCGCCTGGCCAGGTGACCGGTTTGCGTCCCTGCCCGACGGCGAGACCGGCCCCTACCAGGGACCGGACCATGGAGTGGCAGAAGGCGTCGGCGACGACGGTCAGGACGACGAGCCCCGGCATCCGGCCCAGCCGGCAGCCTCGTCGCCACGTCAGGGTGCGCAGGGTGCGGATGGTCGTGGCGCCCTGGCGGGGCTTGCAGTAGGACAGGAAGTCGTGCTCACCCAGCAGGGGCTCGGCGGAGGCCTCCATGGCCCGGACGTCGAGCCGGTCCGGCAGCCACAGGACGGTGGCGCGCCGGGCGGGATCGCGCGGGGCTGCGGCGTCGGCGATCCGGTAGGTGTAGCGGCGGCTCAGCGCTCCGAAGCGGGCGTCGAAGGCCTCCGGCACGCTGCGCGCCCCGGTGACGACGACGTCGCCGGCGCCGCGCGGGCGTGCGCGGCAGACTCGCCTGCGGCTCGCGCGCCAGGACGCCCGCGAGCCGGGTGAGCAGAGCGGCCTCGGGGAGGCGCTCGGAGCGCCCGGGCAGGGCGGCCCAGGCCTCAGGGCTCGCATCGAAGTGGACCACCTGGGCGGCGGCGTGGACGCCGGCGTCGGTGCGGCCGGCCACCGTGAGGCGGACGGGCTCGCGCAGAACGGTGGCCAGGGCGGAGGTGAGGACTCCCTCGACGGTACGCAGACCGGGCTGGGCGGCCCACCCGGAGAAGAAGGTGCCGTCGTAGGCCAGGTCGAGGCGGATGCGTGGCATGACCCCATTGAACCGCACCGGCCTCACGCTTCCACTAGGCTCGCAGCCGTGAGCACAACGACTCTGTCCGTGGACTGCGGCGGCGGCGGCATCAAGGCCTCGGTGCTGGACGCCGAGGGCAACATCATCTCCCGCGCCGTGCGCACCCCGACCCCCTACCCGCTGCCGCCGACGAAGCTGGTGGATACCATCGCCTCGCTGGCCTCACAGCTGCCGGGCGCGGATCGGGTGACGGTGGGGATGCCGGGCATGATCCGCCACGGGGTCGTCATCGCCACGCCGCACTACATCACCGGGACGGCCCCGCGCTCCAAAGGTGCTGCCCGAGCTGGTGGAGCCTGGGGCCCGCTTCAACATGGGCGCCGGCGTCTCGAGGGCCCTGGGCATCCCTCCTGGTCCTCAACGACGCCGAGGTCGCCGGGGCCCGGCGTCGTCACCGGGCCACGGCCTGGAGATGATCGTGACCCTGGGCACGGGCCTGAGCAACGCCGTCTTCGACAACGGCCTCCTGGCCCCGCACGTGGAAGGTCTCCCAGGGGCCCGGTGCGCTGGGGGCCTGACCTACGACGACTACATCGGCGAGCACGAGCGGCTGCGCCTGGGCGACGCCCACTGAGTCGCGCCAGGGTGCGCCGCGTCGTCGACGCCCTGCGCCCCATGTACCTGTGGGACCGCCTCTACCTGGGGGCGGCGGCAACTCGCGGCGGATCACGGCGGCCCAGCTGGCCAAGATCGGCGACGACGTCGTCGTGGTCCCCAACGAGGCCGGCATGACCGGTGGCGCCCGCTGCTGGGACGTGGCCCGCCACTGATTCCCGTTACTCCGTCCATCGCCGGCACCTCCCCGGGCAGGCTCAGTCGAGCCGCTCCTCGAGGCGCTCGAGCGCCGTCGACGCCGTCAGGCGGAGGGGCCTCGATGAGGTTGACAGCGGGGCGCTGCCCGTGGGAAGCGCGAGCGGCGTCATGGTGCGCCCGTGCTCGCGCGAGTCCTCGGTCTCCCTCAGGGTGGCGGTGACCCGATGCGGTGGCGACCTGGGAGGATCTCAGGCATGACGGCGCTGCCGATCTCGTAGTCGATGCGCGGTCACCTCGCCGCGGCAGCGCCTGCAGGACGCGGTGGGGGACAGGAACAGCGACGATGTGGTCAGCGCGACCGCCGTGATGGCCGCCAGGGGATCATGCCCGCCCCGCAGGTATCGCATACCGATGGCGGCACTGGGCCAGACAGTCTGTGGCGGTGGTCAGGCCGGACGGTGCTCGTTGTTGACGAAGATGACCCAGCTCCCAGGGAAGCCGATACCGGAGACGATCTGCGCAGCCCGCGGCTGGGGTCCACGCGACATCGAGCCCGTGATCGGGAGCGAAGCCGTAGGCGGACACCAGGGTGAACAGGCAGGCCCAGTCCCACCAGGACGTGCGTCGTGACGCGGCGTCCTGTGGCCAGCGCGCTCGGCGCCCAGCGTCAGGCACTGAGGACCCGGTGGCGAGCATCGCGACGACCTGAACCCCGTGGTTCAGGCTGAACAGCGTCCACCGACTCGCTTTCCGCGTAATCGCCGTGCCTGTCCTGCCGAGCCGCCGTCGGCCCCTGCCGGCCGCTGCCGGCACGGCGCCGATTCTAAAGGGCCCTGGCCAGGCTGCGCCTTTGTGATGTCTCCCCATCGCGGCGCCGCGCAGGCGCATTACCGTAGAGCACTCTTCCCCCTGTTCTGAAACATGTCAGACGTGTTGCCCTCCCCTGCGCCACCTCCAGGGAGCTGCTCACGCCGGTCAGCTGCTGGAGCTCAGTGAGCGCCTGGCCGACTCAGGCCGCCGGGGAGGCGCTGGATGACACGGGAGGCCTGCCGAAAGCTCTCCCGGGACCTGGCCCGGCTCGATTCAGGCACCATGCCAGATCTTGCCGAGGGGCTGTCCGTCATGGCGGACCGCCTGCGCGAGGCCCGCCATGCGTGAGGGGTTGCGTCTCGCAGGAGACGGTCCGGCTCCGACGGCAAGCAGGCCGGCACGACTGCGACGCCTCCCGGCCTGGCGCAGGCTCGTGCCGCCTCGCCGTCGACCTGGGCTCTTCCGGCAAGCTGCGTGACGCCTGGCCAGCCGCTCAGGGAGTCCGTGGACCTCTGCAGGCCCTGCGCCGGGATGATTCCGTCACGACGAGACCGGGTTGAGCTCAGGCTCTAGGTCACACTCGCCTGCTGCCTGGTGAGTCCGGTCGGCCGAGCGCCGCTTTCGTCACCGCCCAGCAGGCCCTCACCGTCCGGCGGCGTCTGGTCCGGGCCGATCCGGATGTGCACACTCCGACTCGCAGCGGACCTGGCACGTCGGCTCCCAGACTGCGCACGGTGAGCTATGCCGATGAAGGGCCTCGAGATGGCCAGGAAGCGCGGGTCTCTACCGCCGCCTCGATGAGGGAGATCGGTTCGATGCACCGGCGATCTTGCCGGAGCTCTGGAGGTGCTGGCCGCCTGCGGGGCTGCCGTCGGGCACCGAACCCGAGGCCCTGGGCGGCGGAGGGGCCACTGCGCTCTACCGGGGACTGGCCGCGCCGCTCCGCGCTCTACTCGCCGAGCCGCCCACACTCTGGCGACACTGGCTCCCGCGCCTGGGTGACGTGGGACAACACCACGAGGCACTCGCCGCGGGCGAGGCAGTTCTACCTCGCTCGTGCTCTGGCCTGGCGCCCCCGACAGCCGCCTGCACGCTGGCCGACGCCCTCACGGTCAGGCCGCCTGCCTGCGTGATGGCGGCAGCTGAACCTCGCTCTGGCTGGCGCGGGCGTCAGCATTCGACGCATCTGGAGCACAGCCGCCCCAGCACACGGACCCCGGCCTGGCTGCAGTCCCTGCCATCCTCGCCGTCTACCTGCTAGCACGGCCGGGCGGCTGCAGGGTCGCTTCGCGATGGCCTGGGAGGCCATCGACATCTACCGGCAGCTGGTCCGTATTCAGCCCTGCCCCTCATACCGCCGACCTGCTCCAGGCGCTCAATATCCTCACCTTGAACCTCAGCCCGGGCCGGGCGTGCGCACGAGCCTGGCTGCCAGTGCGGGGCGGTCTGCTCTGCCGGGCCTGGCTCAGGGTCAGTCCGACCGCCACAGCCGGACCTGGCGGCATGCCTGCACAGCTAGCCCACGTGCCTGGGTGACGTCGAGGACCCTCTGCCGCGCTCGCCGCGATCCAGGAGACAGCGGGCTCCGTCGAGGAACTGGCAGTGCGCGACCAGCGACGACGCGCGCGCTGGCCCGTGCCTGCACCCGGCTCCTAAGCGCCTGGCCAGGCCGGTCACCCAAGGCGAGGCCTGGAGACGCACGGGGACGGTCGCCGCCTACCGGAGCCTGGCCCGCAGGCGCCCGGATGACTTCAGCCGGGGCTCGCCAGCGCTAACGGCACCTGTCGTCAGTCCTCAGGTGGGCGGGGCGGGAGGCCGGCGCCGCCCGCATCCGCCAGGAGCGAAGCCATGACGGGCGGAGACGGCCTTGGGAGGACTCCATCCGGGAGTTCTGAGGCAGCGCCGGCCCGCGCTGGCGCACATCGTGGGCTCCAAGCCAGCGGATCAGGAACTGCGTTTCTGCGCCCAGAACGTACCTTTCCTCCACGACTGCAGCCCCGCCCGGTGATCTGGAGGACATCGCAGTTCCTCGTGGAAAAGTGCGTTCCCGATCACGATGTCCGACGCACAAGACCCGATCTACCGGCTGCCCTAGGTTTCCCGCTTGCCCCGTCAGCCCACCCCATCGCGGGATACCAGCGTTGCTCATCGTCTACTAGTGCGAAGTCAACACGGGCAGGCCATTTCTCCTCTGGTGCGTGCGGGCCCGGCACGTCCGATGCCTACCATCTGCCGATAACCGGAGCGGTATCATCAGGTGACCAGCCCTCCCACTGCGTCAGGCGATCGGCGCGGGCCCTCGGCGTGACCCGCGGCGCTCGGCAGCACTGGCGCTGGCGGACAGACCTCGGCGACGTGGCGTCGTACCAGCGCAAACCAGGACGTGGCACTTCATGGGTCCTCGATTTGCCCCTTGACCAGGTGGTCGTCGTCAGGGAGCGTCAGTGGCTCCCTCCTCGAGGCGGACCGCGCCAGCGTACTCAGCCTTGTCAGCCTTCTCAGCCTTGTCAGCCTTCTCCTCAGCCTTCTCAGTCGTGGCCTTCTTCTCGGCCTTGTCTCGTCGAGCGACGGCCTTCTGGGCAGCCTTCTTGGCGAGTGGCGACCGTCGTCTCACGATCTCCTTGCGGGCACCGGCTCCAGCACCGGAGATGACCGCCATGGGGGCGTTGTCGCCCGCCTGTCGTCTTGATGATGCGGGTGTAACCGCCCTCGGCCCTCGAACGGGCAGGCTCTCGAAGAGCAGTGACGGCGTACTTGTCCACCTTCTTCAGCACGGTACGGCGGGCGTGCAGGTCACCGCGCTGCTTGGTGCTCGACGTCGCGACGCGCACGGCGCGGGCTCACCGTGGTCCGGATCGACTCGTGAACGATGAGCTGCGTGGCCAGGTTGGCGAGCAGGCCGCTCGTGCTGGGCACTGCCGCAGGCAGGGACCACTGAGTCGGGGCGGGCATGGTTGTCTCCTGGGTGAATAACGGGCCGGCTCAGGCCTGGGTCTCGTCGCTGAACGTGGGGTTGGCGTAGTCGTCGTCCGAGGCTGTAGTCGACCAGGGACCCATGAGGAGAGCTAGCTCCAGCCAGCTTGTCATGATCTCGGAGATGGACTTGGCGCCGAAGTTACGGATGTCGAGCAGGTCAGCCTCGCTGCGCGGAGCAGGCTCACGACGGTGTGGATGCCCTCGCGCGCGAGGGGCGTTGGAGGAGCGAGGCCTGCAGGTCGGCTCGTCGATCGCGGGGCCAGGTCCTGCTGGAGGCCTCGTCGATCGGCAGGCCCGACCTCAATGCCCTCCGCCTCGACGTTGAGCTCACGGGCGGGCGAAGGGCTCACGAGCGTCTTTCGGCAGGCCCGCCTCGCGGGGTGATGGAGACTTAGGTCTCGACGTCGACGGTGAGACGGTCGAAGTCGGTGCGCTGCTCCACAGGGTGTGCCTCGACGGAGTAGGAGACCTTCTTGACCGGCAGTAGATCAGAGTCCACCGGGATGCAGGAGATCTCCGCGTTGGGGTCCTTGTTCTGGTTGGCGGAGACGTGGCCGCAGCCGCCTCGACCGTCAGCTCGATCTCCAGCTTGCCTCTTCTCGTTGAGTAGCCGCGATGACCAGATCGGGGTTGTGGATCTCGACATGAGCCGGCGGTGATATCACCAGCAGTGACCTCCGCTCAGACCGGACTTGCGCGCAGGTACAGCGACGGCCGGCTCGTCGTTCTCCGGGACAGGACGATCTCGCGGTGTTGCCCAGGGGATGATCTGGGCGACCTCCTCCTGGCCCCGGGGATCGTGCGGAACTCGTGGGGCACCCGTCGATGCAGACGCTGGTCCCAGCACGCCCCAGGATGGAGGACAGCCGCGTGCGGCGCGGGGAGTTGCCGAGCGTGTGGCCGAAGCCGGGCTCGGGGGCTCGAGCACAAGCGCAGCGCGGTCCTCGACCGACCTCCTCCGGTGAGCAGTGGGTCGCTGTGCAATGAGCACGTGGTTTCCTTTCGTCGCGCGCGCTAGTGACGCCGTTCCTCGCCGGTGGAGCAGCCGGCCCGACCGGGCCGGCCCTGCCTCCGCGTCCGCCGTGAGGGCGGGAACGTGGTGAACGACGACGCAGCAACCGGCTGCGCCGTCGTATAAACTCAGACGCGACGGCGCTTGGGCGGGCGGCAGCCGTTGAAGGCCTGGGGGTGACGTCGGTGATCGAGCCGACCTGCGGGCCGGCGGCCTGGAGAACCGGATCGCGTGTCTCGCGGCCGGGCAGGACCCTTGACGAAGCGTCAACCTTCTTCATGCCGTGCTCCTGGGCGCGCCGGGCGGCGCGCCTCGGCGGCTGGGCGGCGGGCGGGTACATTTCGACGCGACCCTTGAAGCCGACCTGGCCGGAGGAGCACGCAGGCGATGACAGCGCCCTGCGGGTCGTCAGCGAGACGATGGTGTTGTTGAAGGTGGACCCGGTGTAGGCGTGACCGTGGGTAACGTTCTTGCGGTCCTTGCGGCGCGTCTTGCGCGCGGCAACGCCTAGTCTTGGAGGCGATTCTTCCTATGCTTCGCCATTGAGGTCGTCCACTGCGCCCTGCGCTGGGCGGGCGCTGAGGCTGCTCTTGCACGCCTTCTTTCTTGCAGCCACGGTGCGCTTGGGACCGCTGCGCGGGTGCGCGCGTTGGTCTTGATTGCTGCTGAGCCGTGCACCGGCGGGCGTGACGGTGGCGCAGGCCCTGTGGTAGCAGCCGAGTCCTCGATCTTGCGGCGGATGTCATCGCCTGCAGACCTCCACGACACCGGGTCGCCTCAACCCTGGTAGTTGCCGTCGATGTGGGTGCGGAGCTTGGCAGCTCCTCCTGTGCAGGGTCCTTGACTTGCGGGTGTCGGTTGACGCCCGTCGCCTTCAGGGTCTCGTCCGCGCCGGTGCGTCCACGATCCCGAATGTAGGTATGGTGGTGCGATCTCGGCTCTCGCTTCTCGCGACGGAATCGAACACCGGAAATGCACGTGCCACAGTGTGGTTCTCCTGTGTGCTCCCCGAGGTCGTCACCCATCACCTCGCCTGGTGACGGCGCCTCCGAGAACCGGGGTTGCGGACCCGCGGTGCCGGTGCGCTGGGATGGAGGTGCTGGAAAGGGCCGTCAGCTTGCTGGGCGGCCCGGCGCGAGGACTCAGCCCTGACAGCATGACTTGTATGCCCGCGGGTTCTCGCAGATGACCGCGGCGACGGCCGTGGCGACGAATCACCTTGCAGCTGTCACAGATCTTCTTGACGCTCGAAGCCGGCCTTCATGATGTTCCTCCGCCGGCTCTGAGGAGCCGACATTGTCCTGTACCGGTAGACGATTCGGCCCGCGGGACAGGTCATGCGAACTCAGCTCCCGTACGGTCCTCAGGGAGGGTACGGATGTAGTGCTGCCGCATCGCACCGGAGATGTGCGCGAGGCACGACGTGCGTGCTCAGCTCCACGGAACATCGCCTTCGGAAGGCCTCGACGACCGATCCCTCGACCTCACGGTGATCAATACGTCTGCCGCCATGTTCCTCCATCGGTGCTTTCTCGCATCCAGAGTTCACACGACGACGTCGCCGCCGGAGCAGCCCGCGATCCGCCGCTGCGCTGGCCCTCGCCAGAGCGGGTCATGCCAGACGTGAATGCGGCATGAGGGGCTGTACGTCATCGACGGACGCGCGTCCAGCCAGATAACTTTACAACGAGACGGCGGGCTCCCACCATGTGCCAGATGGCGCGATCACGCGGTGTTTCCTACGGCACCTGCAGGCGCGTCTTACGTCGTCGAGACGCACGCAGCAGACTCACGCATCAGCGACTCAGCCCAGCGCCTTGGGCTCGATACCGTAAGGGTGCCGGGCCCTCAGCTCCGCCGTCAGGCGCGGTGAGGGACCACCCGCCGCCGGGGACGATGGCCACGGTAGCGCTCACTGGGCGGCGTCGCGGGAGCGTCCGGGTGACGACGGTCCAGCCGTCGTCAGCGGCTCCCGCGGGTGGCCGCGCTGCGACTTGGTGAGCATCGACTCGATGGCCGCGCACCATGTGCGCGGGACGCAGGCCGCCGCCGACGCTTTGACAGGTGTAGTCGGACGTCCAGAGCCATGTGCGTACTGCGTGCCGTTACCGCATGGCCGACTACTGCTCTGGGATCACAGCTCCTAGCCCTCCCGCTCGGCCACGTCCGCAACGACTTGGCCTCGACAGCGTCGCCGACCGCGTTGAGAGGCACGGCTGGCGTCCGCGCCCTCTGCTGCAGCACGGGCGGCGGCGGCGATGGCCTCCGCAGGGCCTGTCAGGTGGTGGTGTCCACAGCCAGTCCGGTCTCTGGCTCAAATAGCTGCCGCCGACGACGGTGGTAGAGGCGGCAACGTCGCCGTGCACTGCAGTGCTGCCGTCCTCGTCCGACGATGTAGGCGCTCGCGAGTCGAAGGTGACAATACAGGGTCGTCGCGAGCGGACCCGCTCACGGGATGCCGTGGGACTGACCTCGTCGTTGACGGAGATACTGCACGGTGGCCGGGTAGTCGTAGTAGCCGGGAAGTTGGGTGGCAAAGCGCCGGCGGCGGGCGGCGGAGACCGGCGTCGAGGCTCGGCGGTGGTGATGCGCTGCCACCCTCGCGCAGGGCGGTGTGGATGTCGGCGACGGCGAGCGCCCGGCGCAGCAGGGCCGGACCTGCTCGGGCGTACCAGATCTGGATCTGTTCGCGTGAGGCACGGTGCCTCCTGGGTCGTATGGGCAGGCTTGGGCCTTGTGCCTGTGAGCCTGCGTTCCGGCTCCCCGTCAGAGACAGGGACGGGCCCGAGCATGCCGCAGGGCGGTCGTCGCTTAAGCAGACGGCCGCCGGTGGCGGCGTGGGCTTCGCCGGTGATGCCGCGGAGGCGAGGGGCCTCCATGATGCGGCCGGTGACGACGTCGATCTCGCCCATGCCGTCGACCTGGACCAGCGGGTCGCGCTCGGCGGCGTGGTCGGCCAGCGGCGCGGTGGACTCGACGCGTGACCTCGAGGCGGCGGCGGATGACGGGCTCGGTGTCGTCGGCCCGCCCCTGCTCGCCCGGCCCGCCCGGAGCGGGCGGGCGACGGCGGCCTCGGCGTCGGCGGTGATCTCGACGACGACGTCGAGGGCCAGACCCGGAGCCTTCAGCATGGGTCCGAGCTCTCGCCGACCTGCGCGGTGGTGCGCGGGTGGCCGTCAGGAGGAGTCCGTTCTCGCACGGTCGCCTGGGCGATGCGGTCAGCGACCATGGCGTTGGTGATGGAGTCGAGCGTACTCGCCCGCGCCTTGTCCATGTGGGCCTCGGCTGCAGGTTGCCGAGCTCGGTGGCGCCACGGCGACGTTGGCGCGGAAGAAGATGTCTCCGTGGTGGAGATGGCTGTGTGCGGTTGATACTCAGGCGCTCGGCGATCCGAGGCGGCCTGGGTGCCTGCCACCACCCGCTCCGACCGGGAAGAACCATGCGTGCGCTCGCGGCAAGAACGCGTGGTGACGCTGCTTGCGGCAGTTGACTTCGCCCGACTGAGTCTGGGAGGGCCCACCGCCATGATGGGGATGGTATGGTTTGCCCGCCGAAGGGCGGGTGGTCAGCCAGGTCCAGCCAGATGACGGCGTGAAAGCGTCAGGATGAGGGCGAGAACCACGGTAGATGGAGCCGGCCGTCGTGATGCGGTTGATGACGTAGGACGGGTCGCGCACGGTGGGCTCACCGGCGCGGATGCCAGTTGAAGCGCGAGCGCTTCATGTTGTCCGCGATCTCCCTCGGCGTCGAGAGAGTGGTGGCTTTCGTGTAGAAGGGCGAAGAACGGGATAAGGACGCCGTGGGCAGTCCAGTCAAATGAATCCGGGCTCGTCTGCTGCAGGTTCGTCGGATCCGCTGCTGCCCGCTCGCTCCTTACGATTTGCCAGAAGCCGGCGATGAGCTGGGGCATGGCCAGGATCGAGGAGGCAGGAGATGACGGGGATGACTGCCGGCGGTGGTGATCTTGGCGGGATGTGGAGCAGGTCGATCCGCCGTGCTGGCGCCGCCCGATCATCCGCCCGGCGTACTGCACAGGAATGCGCCGCTAAGGCCTGCTCGATGTACACGACCGCGCGGTGGCCAGGAGGACGACGGCCACGATGATGATGGCAGTTGGCCGCCCCGTTGTTGCCTCCGGCGATACAGAACATGTTGGAGAACTGGGCACGATGGGTGAAGATGAGCAGTGACATGCCGTTACCGATGCCGCGCTCGTGTTGATGGCGCCGCCCAGCCACATGATGAGGCCGGTGCCGGCGGTCCTCGGCGATGATGATGAGCAGCGGGTGAGCGATCAGGTCGCGCCGACAATGTCGCATATGAGCGCATCCCCTGAAGAGCTGGCCCGCTCGTGCCGTAGCCACGATGGTGCTGGACTGGAGCAGCCCCAGGCCGATCGTGAGGTGGCGGGTGTGCGCTCGGTAGGTTTGGCGGTGCCCGCCTGTCCCCTCCTTGATGGGCTCCTCGAGGCGGGGATGGCGTACCCGCAGGAGCTGGATGATGATTGACGAGCTGTGATGTAGGGCGCATGATGCAGCGCGTACGCTCAGCTGGAGCGGCGCACCACCCGAGAAGACGTTGACCAGGCAGGGAGGTTCTGCTCCTGCGCACCTCTCCGATGCCAGGCCACTTGGCGTTGGCCAGGTTGACGCCGGGCGCCGGCGGGATCGACGAGCCGGAACGACCATGATGCCGAGGGTGAAGAGCAGCTTCGCACGTCTGGCGTTCTGAACGCTACTCTGGGTAGACGCGCTGAGCACTCGATCTCCCTGTGGACTCAGGGGGTGGGTTTCGGCGCACGCGGGCAGCAAGGCGGAGCCGCAGGAACTGCGCCCGGCCCAGACTACCCGCCGGAAGCTCGCCACCTGGGCGCTGGGACGGGCTTGCAACGCGGCAGAGGTGCGGGTTTTCGCACGTCTCGCCTTCACGGTACGCAGTGGTCAGGGGTGATCGAGCACCTCGCCGCCGACGCGCAAGAGCCGTCTTGCTGCGCGCCGGCCGGGCGACGGACCCCGGCGGCCCGAGTTTCCCTGGGACCGCCGTCAGCGATCTCGCGATGCGTCAAGACCGCACTCCGTCAGGCGGTCCCTGCCGGGCGCGGCTCGACGAGCGTTAGCGCGTGGCGATGGGCCGCCGGCAGCCTCGATCTTCTCCTCGCCCGGAGCCGGATGCAGGCGTCGACGCGTGAGGCGTCAAGGGCCACGGTGACGTCGCCGCCGCCGAGGACCTTGACGAGCTGGTTCTTGCACGGAGCCGCGCCCTTGGCGACGGATCCTCCACGGTCACTGTGCCGCCCTCGCTCAGCTCAGCGATGCGGCCGACGTTCCCGAGGCTGGAACTCGGCGGTTGGGGTTGCGGAAGCCACGCGCAGCGGGAAGACGCATGTGCAGCTGCATCTGGCCACCCTCGAGGCGGGACGGACCTGGTAACGAGCACTTGGTGCCCTTGGGTACCGCGACCGGCGGTCTCTTACCCTTGGACGCCTCACCGGCCCACGGGTCTTGGCAGCTACCCAGCGCCAGCGGGACGCAGGTGGGCGCAGCTTGACGTGCCTTGCGCACCTTCTCCGCTCCTGCGTATGTTCTCGAAGGTGTCAGCCATCTCAGACCTCCTCAACGGTATTTGACCAGGTGGTGCACCGTGGCAATCAAACCGCGCACACTGAACTGTCCTCGCTTGCCACGACGGACTGGCGGATCTTGCACCAGACGTCTTTGAGGACTCGCGCTGGCGGTGAGTGCGATTGCAGAGACGGACCCTGGAAGTCGACCGTGCGCGAAACATACGGTCATCTGCTTCGATTGCGGACTCGGCCATCACGCGCACGCCTTCGCCTTCTCGGCCTCCTGCTTCCTCAGCCTGGGCGCGCTTGTCAGCCTCACCCCTCAGCGCGGGCCCACTGGCATGGACTGCGGGCGACGTCCTCCAGCGGCAGGCCACGGCGGGCACCGGCGGCCTCCGGCTGCTCCGAGCTGCTTGCGTCCCACCGTGGCGTGCACGCGATGTTGAGTCGCGTTGGAGGCCCAGCGGCTTGGACAGCAGGATGTCGTGGACACCGGCGCAGTCGCTGGCGCGCACCGGGCCGCGGCGATGACACCGGCGCCGACGCCGGGCGCGGGCAACACGGCGCGAGTCTCACGCCCTGGACCAGGTGCGGGATGGTGCGGCGGATCGGCATCAGGACGTGGAAGAAGTTCTTCTTCGCGATCTCGGCAGCGCGCCTCGCGATGGCGGCGGGCTTCCTTCGCGCTTGCCGTAGCCCACGCCGATCGGTGCCTCGCATGCCGTCACCGACCACCGAGGGCCGTGAAAGGTGAAGCGGCGGCGCGCCCTTGACGACCTTGGACACGCGGTTGATGGTGACGACGCGCTCGATGCTGCCGCCGTCCGTTGCCGCGACCCACGGTCGCGGCTCGGTCATTCAATCGCCGCGGTCGCGGCGGCCGCGGCCCTCGCCCAGCGCTCGTCGTTCTCTCGCGCTGGGCCGGCCGTCGGACGACGCCGGACCTGTCTCGCTGCAGTGCAGCCATCCAGATGTTCCTCTGCTTTCTCGTCGTCTGCGGTGCTCACAGCTTCAGAGCGCCCTCGCGCGCCCTCGGCGACAACCCGCGACACCGGCCGTGGTAGCGTGCCGCCGCGGTCGAGCACGACTGCCTCAATGCCCAGCGCCTTGGCACGCTCGGCGACCAGGCTCGCCGACCTTTGTGGGCGGCGCCCGCTGCGCTCGCCTCGTGACGCCTTGGCGGCCTCCTCCAGGTGGAGGCGGCGCACGTGTGGCCGATGGTGTCGTCCGCGACCTGGGCACACCGTGATGGCGGTTGGACCGGTAGCCACCAGGCGGGGAGACGCATCCAGGCGACGATGCCGGAGATGCTTGCGCGCTGGTGACGGATCTCTTGCGGGCGACGGCACGGTTGCCCTTGCCCCTCTTGATCGAGGTAAGCCATGGTCGCCTACCGGCCTTTCCGACCTTGCGGCACTTTGTTTCTCGCCGGCGTAATGCGCACTTGCCCGCACCTTATGCTCAGCAGACACCGGATCTTGCCGGATGTTTGCCGCGACCTCGCCGACCTGCTTCACTCGGAGATTACCGGGACGGTGATCTCTTCCAGGTTGCCGTCGACCGTGAAGATGATGCCCTCAGGCTACAACTTGGTCACGGTGCTGTGAGAAGCCGAGGAGAGCTCGATGCCCTGGCCCTTGGCGGCGACGCGGTAACCGGTGCCGACGATCCTCGAGCTGCTTGCGCCCTCGGTGACGCCGATCACCATGTTGTTGATTGAGGGTGCGCGACGGTCCGGTAGGCCGACCGACGCGAAGCGGCGCTCGTCGTCGTCGCGCGCGTAGCCAGGATGGAGCCGTCCACTCCTGGCGAGTGAGCGCTCAGGGGCTCAGCTGATCGACGCGGGACAGGGTGCCGCGCAGGACCATCGGCCGTCACGTCCTGGCCGTCGATGGTGACGTCCGCTCCGGCGGGAACCGGAACGGGGCGTCAGCCACGAGACATGGTTTTCTCCGTTCGGCGCTTCTCTTGCACCAGACGTGGGCGGGACTTGCCGCCCGCCACGCGACTCGGCCTGCTTGTCGGTCAGGAGGCCGGAGGAGGTGGACAGGATTGCCACTCTCCCAGGCCGCCGGGACCTTCCATGGGCAGGTTGGTGGACTTGGCGTGAACGCGCAGCGCAGGCCGGGCTTGGAGATCCGGCGCAGGCCTGGATGGCCCGCTGGCGGTTGGCTCCGTACTTGAGGCTCCAGCGTGAGCGTCTTGCCGACCTCGGCGTCCGTGACCTCGTGGCCTGCGATGCTAGCCCTCGGCGTCCAGGCATCTCAGCGATGTTCACGCCAGGCTTGCTCACGACGGCATCGGCACGGTGTCGTGGTAGGCGCTGTTGCGTTGCGCAGCGGGTCTAGCATGTGTCTGCGATGGGGTCTGTCATTGTCGTGGTGGGCTGGCCCTCCTCGTCGTGGTTTTCTCAGCGGACCTGCCGCGTAGTTCTTACCAGCTGGACTTGCTCACGCCGGGGAGCTCGCGCGAAGCATCTCACGCAGGCAGATACGGCTGGGCCGACTTGCGGTAGACCCGAGTGCGGGCGGCCGCAGCGCTGGCAGCGCGTGTAGGCTGCAGACGCAGACTTTGGGGCTTGCGGTTCGCCCAGCCTTCTCAATCCAGTGCGGTCTTCGCCATCTCACTTCTCAGCAGAGGAAGCCGAGGCACCTGTGAGCAGCGACGGGCCCTCCTCGTCAGTGCTTGGCCGTGGTCACCCACCGGTGATGTCCATCTACGCGGACCGCTGTCGGTTGGTCCTGGTCGATCTCGTGGAGGCAGCCTGCTCCGTCAGACCGAGTATCGTGGTGCCGTTCCCGTCGAACTGGCTGGGCTCAGACCCCGGAAGTCGCCATGGATACGGGGAAGGGAGATCGAGACCAGGCGGTCGGAACTCCACATTCAGTCGCCGCGCGGCATGGGTGCGCACCGATCGGCATGCCCTCACGCAGCTAGAACTGCGCAGTGGACTTGCGGGCCCGGGTGACCTGGGGCTTCTGGCGGTGGTGGCGGCGAGGTCGCGCACGGCGCCCTCGATCATCTTTGCGGTCGTGGGCGGCCTGCGCACCCATGTTGACGACGACGCCAGCACGACGCGCCGGCCTCCATCACACGTTGCCGTGCTGGAACTCCTTCCCAAGAGCAGGGCGGGGCGCACCTCCTCAGTAATACTTCCTCTTGGGACAGTGGTCTTCTCCAGCCATGGTCACAGGTCCTCGCTCTTCTTGGCGTACGCACGCGGACGGTGCGCTTTGCGTGCCGTCAGGACCGCACGCCCTCCTCGACGCAGGAAGCCCGCGGGTGCGCTATGCTCGTGCTTGCAGGGTCACGACAGGCATGGCGTTGGGAGGCGTGGATGCGACCTCAACGCGGTCTCGATGCCGCGTGCAGAACGCCCTGCTGGGACTGCCCACCTTGGTGTACCGCTGGTGCGCGCTGGGACGCCCTCGATCGATGGCGACGTCGGTATCGCCCGGACCTCCAGAACGCTGCCGGTCTTGCCCTTGTCCTATACCGGCCGATGACGATGACCTGGTCGCCCGCCTTCTTGATCCGTGCCATGTTCAGATCACCTCCCGCGGGCGCGGCGAGACGATGCGCGCCAGACTTCTTCTACGCAGCTCACGGCTCGCGACGGGGCCGAAGATGCGCGTACCGCTTGCGGCTCATCGTTCTTTGCGATATGACGGCGGCGTTCTCGTCAAGCGGATGCCGCTGGCACCGTCAGGACGACGACGCTCCTTGCGGGCACGCACGACGCGACAGCCTTGACGACCTCGCGCTTCTTCACGTTGCCGCCGGGAATGGCGTCATGACGGTGGCGACGATCGTGTCGCCGATACCCACGCCGCGCCGACCCGATCCACCGGGAACTGCACGGATGCAAAAGGGATCTCCTTGGCACCGGTGTTGTCGGCGACCTGCAATCGCGACATCCTGCTGGATCATTGGGTGTTCTCCTGTCATTCGAGCCGGTTCTCGGAAGCTCCTGAGCCTGGCCGAACACGTTCTTCTGGTCTTGCACACGTCTCACGGCCACAGGCACGACACGACCAGCGTATTGGCGTTCCCGCGATACGCTGCGACAGACGCACGGGCGCAGACTGCACGAGGTCTCTGCCAGCGGGCGCACCGAGGGCGCGCGCAACTCCATAAAGCCTGGTCCAGCCCGCCGCATCACGCGGAACCTGATGACCAGTAGCCCGCCCTGTGCGCGCACTCACCGGCTTTTCCCGGGCCTCCGCGCCGACGCTCAAGCACCCGGAGTCGGCCCCATCGACCACGACGGCGTACTGCACCCACCGAGACTGCGTTTTCAGACGACTGAGGCGCGACCGACGTCGTCCTTTGAGGAACAGGGCATCCTCGTCCTGCGCAGTCGATCCGCCTGCCTGACCTATCGGCGGTGGTCCGCAGCCAGTAGCCCTGGCGGGCCTTCTCAGAACCGCCTCCTACTCCCACGAGGTCAGGATCCTACTGAGCCCGGGTTTGTACACTGCAGGCCCCACCCGCCTGATACACCCATCCTCCTCCAGTGGTGCCCGACTGTGGGGGGGGGGGGGCTCGTGGTGCTACGCGGTCCTGCTGCAGCACGCACCGCAGACGCTCCCATCCCGTGGGGCCTGCCGCTGAACCCTCGCCGTCAACAGCATAACGCCGACGCCGCAGCTTCCCGCGGGTGGGATGCTGCGGCGTCAGGCAGCTCGACCGGAAGTCGAGGGCGGCGTTCAGCCGGGTCACTTGGCGCGCTCGAGATCTCCAGGAGGCGGAAGTGCTTGGTGGCGCTCAGCAGGCGGGTCTCATGATGGAGACAGGATCGCCGACACCGGCCTCATTCGTTCTCGTCGTGGACCTTAACCTTCTTGGAGCGACGGAGGACCTGTGCCGTGCAAGGGTGCTTGCCAAGCGCTCCTCGACGAGACGACGACACGTCTTGTCCATCCTTGGCCGGAGACGGCGTAGCCGCGACGCACGCGCTTGCGCTGGGGCGCTCGGTGAGACTGCTCGAGCGTTACTCAGTGCTGGTGCTGCTCGCTCACTTGGACTCCCCTCCGTGCTACGGGCGGTGCGAGATGCCGAGCTCACACGCTCGCGCACGATCGGCGCTGATCGCGGGCGTACTGTCCGCGCACAGCCTAGAGACGTCCGTGGTCCTCGAGCTGGCCGGTCGCCGGGGCGACTCGGAGGTTGAACAGCTCGGCCTTGGCGGCGGAAGGCTCCTCGGAAGGCGCTCGTTATCCCATGCCGTCGGGGTCGGCGGGGTCAGGCGCACTGGAACCGGTGCCATCAGACATCACCACCCTCACGAGTCCACCGAAGCAGGTCTTCATCGGAGGCCTGTGCTGTGCGCGGCGCGCTGGCCTCGGGCGAGGGCCTCGTCGACTTTCGCCGAGCTCGAACAGGATGCGTCCGGGCTCGGCGTTGGCGATCCACCACTCCAGGTGCACCTTACGGAACCGCCACGGGTCTCGGCGGAGGCCTGCGTCGGGGGCGGTCCGGGAAAGATGTTGATCCACACCTTGCCGCCACGCTTGATGCTGCGGGTCATGCGATGCAGGCCGCCTCGAGTCAGCGGTTGGTGATGTAGGCGAGCGGGCTCGAGGGCCTGGATCCCGTACGCTCTGCCGAAGGCGATCACAGAGTTTGCCGCCCTTGCGGAAAGGCCCGTGCGGTGCCGGGCGGTGCTGCCCCGCGGAACTTGGTCCGGCGGGGATGGGCACGGCTCGGGCCTCCGTTCCCCTGGTCTGCGGCAGCGGTCTCGGCGTGACCAGCGACTGCTCCGGCTGCCTGCTGCTGCTCGGTGTTCTGGCGCCGAACCGCGCTCACCGCAGGGTCGCCACGACGGCCGCCACGGCGCTCGCTGACCCCGGCCACGGGAGCCGGACTCGGCCACGCTGACGGGCCGAACTCGCGCTCCAGTGATGCTCGCCCTTGGCCAGATCCACGCCTGTGACGAGGCGGCCGAGGGTGGTGCTTGGCCTCGTAAGCCGTGGTCGATGTTCGCGCGCGGGGTGTACGGCGGCGCGCCCTCGCGAGTGACTCGCTTCGGCGGCTCATCTCAGCGCTCGCCAGACGCGCGGGCCACACACTGCGGACGCTGAGCGCCGGCGCATCGCCGGACTGCATGCCCTTGCGCATGGCGCGACGAAGAAGGACACGCGGGAGGCGAGGCTGCTCAGCGATGCCCTGGGCGACCAGCTGGGCGTCAGGTCAGACTCGTGACCTCGAGGATGTTGGGCGCGGATCACGCGCGGTCGGCTTCGCAGGCTGACCGCGCAGGCGCTCAGCCTCGGCCCCGGCGACCGATGACGAGACCGGGACGGGCGGTGTGCGGTGTCGACACGCACGCGGTCACGGGTGCGCTCGATGAGCGACAGGAGATGCCGGCCGCTCCGCCTGCCGTCCTCCAGCGCGGATCGCGGCATCCTCCTCCACGGGGTCTGGTGACGCTGGCGGCTTGGTGGAGTCGGCGGACGAGCGGGCGGTGATCCGTGGTAGTACCCAGGCGGAACCCGGTCAGGTTGACCTTCTGCGTTACCGGAGCTCCTTCGCTTCGTGTGCGGCGTCGGACTTGTCCCCGGCGATGACGGTGATGTGGCTGGTCCGCGCGAGATCCTGCTGGCCGGCCCTGCGCGCGAGACGGAACCGCTTCAGGGTGGGACGCAATCGTCGGCGACGCACTCGTGATGAACAGGTCGACTTTCTCGTCGAAACGCTCACCATCACATGCTGGCAGCGAACCGGGCGTTGGCGGTGCGGACTCGAGGACCTGCACCGGCACACGCTGCCTGCAGCGAATCGAGCGCGTTGACGGCCTCGACGGCGCGCTTGCCGCGGACGAGCGTCCACGACTCAGCGCGCCTTCATCGGCGTGCAGCGCACGTAGCCAGCCTGCCTTGCTCCATCTCTGCCTCTGCCGCTTTCCGACGTCCGTCAGCGACGCGACTTGCGAGTCGTCGCTCGAGCGTGCCCGCGGAAGGTGCGGGTCGGGCAGACTCACCGAGCGGCCCTGCGGACCGGTAGCGAGAGACCGGCATGCTTTGCGTGGCCGTCGCGGGCGGCAGGTGTGCAAAGTCCAGCGTGATAATGACCGAACTTGGCGGGACCAGGTCTTAATGACGTTGCCCTTCTCGTTCCCAGGCTCCACCTTCTTGAGGAGGTGGTCTGATGAACAAGAGGACCCTTCTTCTGGCAGACTACGCGCGGCATGATTCAGCTCCTATCGGCGCTTCTTGCGGGTCCGACGACGGCACGTGGGGCGGTCACGCTGGACTTATTGGGACAGCGTTGCGGCCCTCGGGGCTTGCCCACCGGCGAGACAGGGGTGACGACCACGGAGGTCACCCTCCACCACCACCGTGCAGGAGTGAGCCACCGGGTTCATGACGACACCGCGGACGGTCCGGCGCACGCCGCTGGCCTGTGCGGCTGACGCACCCCGGATACGATGTTGGGCTGCTCGGCGGTGCCGACCTCGCGACGTTGGCTGGCGGCGGGCGGCCTCGTTGCCGGATCTCCCCGGAGGGCATGCGCAGCTGCGTGCCCACGCTTTCCTTGGCGACCAGCTGAACGGAGGTGCCGGCACTGCGGCGATCTTGGCCCCGCCACCGGACACTGGCTCGACCGCGTGGGTGACCATGCGGTGGGGATGTCAACGCAGCTGCGGGTTGTTGCGCCGGGCCAGTTCGGCGCTGGGGCGGCCTCGACGACGTCGCCCTGACTGGAGCTTGTTTGGGGCGATGATCCATGGCGCTTCTCACGCCATCGCGGTGCAGCGGAAGGGCGATGCGCGCGGTGCGGTTAAGTCGCTACTCGATGTGAGCGACCTTGGGCGCCGTCTTATCGGCGGCGACGACGGAGTCGATATGAGACAGTAAGGCGCTTATGGCCACCACACTTGTGGCGGGTGGTGATACGGCCGGAGGGTTGCGTCCACGGACTTGTCAGCGGGCGCACCAGCGACTTCTCGGGCGTGCTGCGTGATCTCCACAGTCGGCCACGGAGGGCCGCGACGGCCAGGGTCGTGGAGCATGCACGGTTCCCATATCGATCCTTTACCTTCCTGCGTGGCGCACTGGGGCGCTCACGAAGATATGGTGGTCCCTCGCGCAGGGTGACGATCGCACGGCGTTGTCAGCAAACGCGATCCGGTACGGTGCGGTGCGTCTTGCCCTTGCCGGTTGATGGTATTCACCGAGGAGACCTTGACACTTCGAAGATGGCCTCAACGGCAGCCTGCTTGATCTCTGATCTTGTTGGATCAGCGCCCGCAATGAACGTATGGCACAAGTCCATGCGGGCGTAGGACTACCAGGACCACCGGCGATGATGACGTCGCGAAGGTTCTTGAACTCTCGAGCTCCTTGGACTCTCCTCACACTTGCCCAGGAACGCGTCCAGAGCCAGAGGCCGTGAACGACGTCGTCGGACTTCAGGACGTCTGGTTTTGCGTTTGTTGGTGTGACTGCGGTCGGCCTGGGACGTGCGCCTCAGGCGTTGCTGATAAAAACCTGGACAGGTCGTCCTGACCGGTCAGGAACCTTGCGGTCGGTGGGGAGTTGCGCAGCGCGGCCGGGCGTTCTTGGTGGAGGCACCGTGGTGAGCTGACGAACTCGGTGATGATGGACTTGCCATTGCGAGCACGGTCGGACAGAACGCTGCCGCAGGGCGGCAGCCTTCATCTTCTTAAGGGGTCCGCTGGGTGAAATGCGCGGCTGCGGGCCGTGGGCGGTGCCACCGCCGGCGAACGCTGCGCGCGGGTCCAGCTGGCAGGCGCGCGCGGTGACCAGTACGCTTCTGGCGTGGGGCTTGCGGCCACCGCCGCGGGCGTCGCCGCGGGTCTTGGTGGCGTGGGTGCCCTGGCGGGCCGCGGCCAGCTGGCCGACGACCACCTGGTGCATGAGGCGGAATGTTGGGCGGGGCGTCGAAGACCCTCAGCGGGCAGCTCCGCCCGCTGCCGGTCTTCTTGCCCGCAGGTCGCGCAGCGTTTGATCGACGGTGGAGTGCCTCGATCGCGGGCTCTCAGGCTCCCTTCACGGCGGTGCGGACGGCGGCGACCGAGCCCATGGGGCCGATCGCGCCGTGGCGGCAGGACCGCCCTTGTCAACGTCGAGTGCCGCGGATCTTGAGGTTCCTGGACGGTGGCGGCGCGCACGTGCCGCTCTGACCGGCCATACGCAGGCGCGCGAAGATGCGCCAGTGGCGCAGGCGCCGGATGGGCGGCTTGCGGTGGTTGCGGTGAGCACCGTGGGAGGCGCCCACGCGGCGACGGCGTGGCGCGCTTCATGACACCGGCGAACCTGACCGCGGAGGTTTCCGGTGACGTCGAGCGGCTGGCCGAGCCTCGAGAGGTGTCAGCGGCCAGCTCTGGCGGTGAACTCCGACGCGCAGGAGGTGCGGATCTCCGCCACGTGGCGGGCTCGACGCAGCCCATGCGAAACGAAGTATTGGCCGGCAGGCGGCTTGGTGACGCTGCGGGCGTCGGTGCTCGCCGAGCCGGCTGGAGACGGCCTCCAGCAGCGCCGAGTCTCGTGTAGATTTCGCCTGGGTCTGACGTTGGCGTCGACCCGGACGACGGTCGATCGGGGCGCAGGCGTTCCTCGTCGATCTCTACGTCATGCCGAGCTTGAGCGCCGGCCACGCCGCCCAGCGAGGCGCGGCGGCAGCTTCCGGCGTGTTACGCGATTATCGCTCTGGCGGTCCTCAAGAGCGAGTGCCCGATGTTGACGTCAGCGGGCAGGTCCGCACGCCCGACGAGTCGGCAGCGCGTGCAATGGTCGACGATGTCGATCGCCGCTTGTGGCGCATCGCGTAAGTACGCGCGGCTGTCGCCAGCCTTGTGCGGCGACCGGATCACGCAGGAACCGTTCTGCTCAGAGCGGCACCGGGCCCAGCCGTCGACGCCAGCAGGTCACGTACGTCGACGATGCACGCGCCGAGGAGTCAATGACGCGTCGTGGTCGTGGGACTTGCGAGCGGATGCGGATCTTCACGTCCCGCCATGGCGCTTCTATACTCTCTTGTGTACTTGCTTCTGGCCGGTCCACCGCGCGCGGCGTGTCCGCTAGGACAGCACGCCTCCCGTGATGGAAGGCGGTGAACCGGTCTGAGATCACCGGGCCACGGAAACCCGTTCAGGAGGAACGGGTCCGTCAGGCAAATCGACCAGGTTGGCCCGGGGCGGCACAGCAGGGCGTACAGGCGCACACCGCCGGCGGCCGGATTGCGGTATCAGGAGCTCCGGGCAGCGGAACCCAGGATGGGGGCCTGAGCCTGTGAGGTCCGCCCACTGGTCCCCGCGCTCGGGCGTGTCGCGTCCAGTACCGGGATCTCAGCGGTGGTCGATGGCTCCTGATCACATCCCAGCGTGGGCGGCGCATGAACCGGCGGGCGAGCTCCTCCAGAAGCGCTCGGTTTCCTCTGCTCCATCTCGGAGGGCTGAGGCGGGACCAGCGAGTCAGTGACCAGACCACCGTTTGGGGCTCGGCACCTGGCGTCGTCGATCCATCAGATACGCATCTGCTCGCCCAGGTCTGTGGCTGCGGTTCCTCCTGCGCGGCCTGGGCCACGTGGCCAGGAGCCCGCTCAGCCAGCCACCTCCGCGCTGCCACGCGTAGCCCGGGCGCCACGGGAGGTGCAGCCCGACGACGATGAGTCCGCCGCCAGACCACACGGCCCACCAGGGAGTGAGCACGTCCAGGGCGCTTGCCCGCGGCACTGTGAGTCCTTAGCCGAGATGGGTCAGATGCGTTACATTGCGGTCATGCGGATGCGGTGGGTGTTGATGCCCGAGCGTACAGGTCACGGGTGAAGCAGGTCAGCACCCTCCTCGACGCTGCAGGGCCTCAGTCTCCTCTTGGGCTCGACGACCTTGGTGCTGGTGACCCGGTGAGGTGAGGACCTCTCCGAAGTTACCTCGACGATGGGGGCTGTCACCGGTCTTGACCTTGTCCAAGTTAGCAGGTGAACATAGTGGCCTCCAGCCGGAGCCGCGGTGCCCGGTAATGACGAGGCAGTCCGCCCGACCGGCAACGAGGGTGCCCTCCCGTGCCCAGGCCCTTGGGCGCGTCGTCAGCCCGTGCCGTGGTAGACAGGCAGGTCCAGGGAGATGGAGGGATCTTGAGACGGGCCGCCGGAGGCCTCGTTGACATGCGCAGGGATGTTGGCGTACTGCAGGGAGGCTGTCTTGCCTGGAGCGCGCGGTGGGGACGTGGTTGTTGGCCTACCGGGTTGCGGCCAGCATGCGCGTCGTTTGATGGCGACGCGCGCCTGCTCGACCTGGGTCGGCATCCGGGACCAGCATCGACCTCGGGCGGAGTAGTCGGCGTCGCTTCGGCTGGACGTTGCTGGCTGAAGACCCAGGGGCCGCCGTCGGATGAGGTCAGCCCATGCGCACCACGCCGGGTGGAGTGACGCCGGAGAACCGACGGGCGCACAAGCGGGACGTAGCGCTGCTGGGCTCCCGAGGCGCGGGTGCGCGCGGAGCGTCCAGGCAGGTGCAGGGTGTGCGTGCTTTGCGGGAGATCGCACAGGGCCTCGTGCGCTTCCAGGGTCAGGTGTCGTCGGGAGTGGGGATGGTGCGGGTTCGCACGCGGCGGTGCAGGCGCGCGCGGGATCGGGTCCGTCGAGTGCACTGCACCGGTTTCCACTCAGGCCACCACCTCACGATGTCGGGAACGGGTTTCAGAACCGGTCGCGACGTGGGTGAGGTGGTGCCCTTGACGGTCGTGGCTGTCGGCCGCTCGCTGGTCCCCGCGCAGCCGGTGTCATCAGGCGCGAGGGTCGCGTGCTGCTGCGCTCGCGTAGGCGCGAGGGACAGAGCCGACGGCGATCATCAGCAGAGACGCAGCGGGCGTGCGATCAAATGGCACTGCGGTCGCGAACGGGGCGCAGACCAAACTGCTGTGTTCTCCGATGGTGACGTTGTCCGTGCGTCACCGCACCGACCTCAATCCCGACCAGTCACGGCGCGCCGTCACCGGCGGGCAGGGCATAGCCGGCCCGAGCCTTCGTCTCGCAGGACGCCCAGGACAGCGCGTCGCGGTGGCATCACTTCTGGTTTCATCGCGGTTCCGCACCGTCGATGGGTCGGAGATGAACACGGTGCCCGTGACGTTGATGGCGCCACCGAGGCGTCGTGGTCAGCGGCGCTCGCCACGTGATGGCGATGTCGCCTTCGCATCGTCGCTGGTGCAGGTACCGCCGTAAGCTAGCGGCCTTGTACAGCTGGAACGCAGCTGCCCTGGGAGGCCGGCTTTGTCCTGGCCTGCTGGTGGTTGTCCACCTGCTTGATGACAGGTCGCGCGCGAAGTCACCTCTGTTCAGGGTCGGCGGGTCGTGCGGCGCGAGTTCGCCGAGGCTCCTCTCGGGCGTCGCTGCTCGGCGTGAGACGTAGTGTCGCGCTGATCACCTGGGCGGTTCGTGATAAAGCGCCGTTGCGGGCTCGTCCGTCACCCGCCTGGAAGACGGCGGACACACCTTCTTGCACGGGGGCGGCCTTGACTCTGCTTCAGACCCTCGGCGCAGAGAGGCGACAGTGGCGAGTCTGCTAATGGTCCACCTTGTGGTCAGTTGGGATCAGGGTCCGTGCCCTCGAGGGGAGACCTGGTGGCGGTCACCGCCGTGAGGCGGTCGTCCAGGGTGTCCCTGGGCTACAGGAAAGCGCCGATGAAAGGAACTTGGCGTCTGAGGAGTCGCGCCGTCGAGCTCCTCGGAGACTTGATGGGCGAGCCGACACCGCCAGCCAGTTGAGCTTCTGCTCCTGGATAGCTCTTCCAACGCTGATGGCCTCGTTCTTGGGGTCGACGTGGACATCGTAGATCCACGCGCCGTCGGCGCCCGCAGCCGTGTTTCGGGTGAGGAACCGTCACCACGAAGGGCTTGGCCTTCTGGACGATGATGTTGCCGGGGTCGTGGTCTCACGCGCACGGGTGCGCCTGAACCGGCATCTCCGTAATCGTGGCAGGTCCCTCCCGTCGTTGGTGGCCAGGAGACGCTTGCAGGGTGCCGACTTGTGCGCTCCCAGCGTGGGGGCGGCAGGGATTGGTGCAGGCGCTTTGGCACGCCGGCCTTGGACAGGTCACTGATCGTGTCGGCGGGTCCTTCAGGTTGATGTCGGTGATCGGGTAGGCGGTGGGAGACGACGCCTGGACGAGCCCCTTGCTGTCCGCGTTCTGCGGGTACCCAGTGGGGTTACCGGTGTCCTTGCCACCACCGTTGAGGTGCTTGTGGATGTGAGGCCCGTCGCATCCGTCTTGATATTTGCCGTAGTTAGGCGTTTCGTGGCCACGGCCGAAGGGGCCAGGCCGAGGAAGGCCAGGGTGAGGACACCGGCTGCGGCAGCGGCGCCGCCAACGTGCTGGCGTTGTGCTTCATGGGTTGGGATTTCCCTTTCACTGTGCGCCGCGGGGATGCGAACGTGGCAGAGGTATGGATGAGAGTTTTTACCGGTGGACGGCTCCGTCTTGTCCGACAGCGTCACCAGCGCCTCCGACCTTGCTTTCATGCGTGGGTCGGTGGGCGGATCAGTCGAGGTGCAGTGACGGCGCCTCTGAGTCAGTGGAGATCGCAGGCGGAGACGGCCGTCTCACCGATCAGGAAGATGTGCGCACCGCGTCCGCCTGTCAGGGGCAGGCGGGGGTGGCTCCGCCTTCTCGTTGGTGAAGGCCTTCCAGAAGGGTACTGGAGGGCGTTGGGCTTGATGGCGAAGCTGCGGCTCGTCGTGTCAAGCCCGGTATCCGCGGAGACCCGCTCTCCACCAGGGAGTAGGGCGCGTGTCCCAGGGCAGGCCGGTCACGGTGAAGGAACCGGCCGCAGGGGTCCACGTGTCGGCGCATAGGGGCCGCCCGGGCACCGTCCCCTGCCAGCGATAGCAGTCGAGCAGGCGGTCCTGGCGGACTCCGGGGCGCTGAGCTCCCTCGAGCCGCGGGGCATGTCGCTCGTGTCCTACTTCTTCAGGACACGGCTCCAGTGAGACGCTGGTTGGTCACGGCCCCTGGTGACACCGGTGCGTATCGCCAGGCCCAGCCGACGGGTTGGCGCCGGGCGTCGTTGAGGCTAAAGGTCTTGTCAGGCGCTGGTCATCCACTGGGGGCGGTTCTCTCGGTGACGGGTAAAGCACGCCAGTCCACTGACCTCGAAGACACCCGGAGCCAGGTTGGGTGTCCCAGTAGGCGCCGCGCAGCGCCCGCCGCCTGGCAGTCCTCGACGACGAAAGTGCCGGCGCGGGACGCCAGGACCGGTCAGGGGTCCAGCTGGTACCGCCCGAGGGTGTCTGATGCGTCACGGGTCGACCGGTCAGGACAGCGCTCCAGGCTTGAGTCGTGTTGGTGACCAGGCGGGTGGGGCGATCAGTGCCCGCCACCTGGATGTGGATCCTGTCGGGCTCGAGTCGCTCCAGCTGCCGCGCGTCCCGGGGGTCTGGGCGCACTGCCATGCGCTCGCCTCGTAGCCCGGTGCCTGGGGGTTCGTGGAGGACTCGCTGAGCGCGTACTGTCCTGGACGCACCGCGCATCCGGTGTCAACGTTGCCGGTCCCCTGTTGGGACGCCGCCCACCGTTGCCTGCTGGGCGCCCGGTCCACTGGTCGGCAAGGGCCCTGACCTGCCGGTGTAAGGGGCCTGGACGTTCTTCACGAGGCCGGATCGTGGGGACGCGCGCCGCGATCGGTGATCCCGTCCCATCGCCGCCCATCGTGCTGCCGGTGAGGCGAGGTTCACTCCTGCCTCAGCTGTTCCTCACCCGCTAGGTAGGTGTGGGGCTGGGATCCGGCCTCCCCATCGATGCTGCGCACGACGTCCTCGGGGACGGTCCAACGCAGTGTGGCATTGCCCAGCCGTCACAGGTGGTCTGACCCGCTCTTCTCGGTGGCGTCAAAGACGCCGTTGTGGTTCGAGTCGATCAACCGGCAGCCGCATACCCGGCACGCCGCAGCGGGCGTTGGTGGTGCTACTGCTGTCGGGGCGGTCTCAATGCCTGGGGCGGGGATGGAGACACCGTCCTCGTCGTTGCCCGTACCAGCCGTCGTTGTCGTCGCCGTCGGCCCGTCGCTGAAGCGCTGCTGGGACTCGGCGTCAGTACCCAGGCAGGTAGGGGTCCGGTGGGCTGCATGCGGGTGGTGTTGATGAGGCGGCCACCGAGACAGGTCATAGCCGTTGCGGTTCGTGACCTCACCACCGTCCCACCTGGGCTGCAGGAGGGCGGAGGCGCTACGCGTAGGAGACCGGCGCGTCACCGAAGTCAGTGACCAGGACCAGCCCGAGGGCGACGGCGGGTAGCCCGATCCTACGCATGGTGATGGTGGCGCTGGTGGCCCTTCCAGCGAACATGGGAACCGCGGGACCACCGATGCCGTTGGGCTTGGGGTAGCACTCCCGCCGTTCATGGTAGACGCACTCCTGTGCCGTGTTATCAGCCGCAGGGGTAGTGGTTCGCGTTGGAGGAAAGGACGCGCGGGTCGTGACCGCCGCCCGTGCGTCCTCTGGTGTCCATGCTGTTACTGGGCGCCCGCCGTCGAGGCGCCAGGTGACTCGCTGGTTGCTGGGCACCTCGGCCTGGATCCACTCGCCGTCGAAGGGCTCATTAGTGCTACTGCCGGGGTTTTGAGGGCCTCCGCGTCGGCGAAGACCAGGCCGTTGAGGGCCCACCGGTGTGGAGCTGCCGTCGGGGGCCGGACAGCCGCCGAGCAGGAGACGTCGAAGCTGATGCGTGAGTGCCCGCCCGTGGGCGTGCGATCGAGCCCGGCGGTCGTTCTTGTCTCTGCCGTCCAGGTCTTGTCCCGTTGTGAGGCGTAGCCGTTGGCCAATCCGATGACCATCCGGTTGTGGTTGGTGTAGTTGTCCGGGTACTTCAGACCGTTGTGCCACTCCGAGCTGCCGTCGCTCCAGCCCCCGGCACCACCGGTGTTGTAGAGGTTGTCGAGGATGTCACCAGCCGGTGCCCGGAATCGTGGCGACCAGCGGGCCTCAGGCAAGATCGTCAGGAAGCCCTTCTGGTGACCAAGGTGCTTGAGATTGGACCAGATTGCAGGTGGTGACCAGATATCCGGCCTCCCCAGGTCGCGGTAGTTGGTGAAGGTCCTGCGCTGCCCTGTAGTCGAGCACGCAGGAACATTCGGCGGTCTGGCCGGCGAAGTTCTGGTCGTCGATCCGCCCACTGGAGCCACTGGATGGTGTCCCGGTACCAGCTGGTGCCGCCCTGGGCGGGCCGCCGGAGAGTGCATCGGCAGGAGTCCGCTCAGGGGCCGCGCGGCAGCAGGCTGCTCAGTGCCCACGAGCGCCGCAGCGCGCAGGCGAGTGCCGCAGCGCCGGCGACGAGCTTACGCAGGCGGGTTTGATGGCACGACAGGACAGCAAAGGAACACTCAATTCATGAGGAACCAGCGCGCGGGGACCGCCTTCTCTTGAGCGTCGACTCCATGCCCTTGGCAACAGGGATTAACAGTTGACGTATCCGGGGCAGTACTGGGATCGGTGGATGGATCTGAAATCGTCCGTTATGGCATTTGCGGCACCATTCATTACATCAGAATCACGAAGACGCGGAAATCGTGTCATTCATATTTCTATTCATGTTGACGGTCGGCTGCCGTGACCTCCCGCGATGGGACGACGAAAAGACCTCCCCGAGTCAGAGCAGATGCTCTGACCGGGGAGTCTGGTGCTACGCGAGGCGCGGGCGTCAGTGCGATCGCTAGATGACCTTGGTGACGCGGCCGGGCCGACGGTGCAGACCACCCTCACGGATGAGCGAGCCGGGGCCCTCCTCCATGGCGATAGGCTGGATGAGCTGGACGGTCATCTCGGTGGTGTCGCCGGGCACCAACCATCTCGGTGCCCTCGGGGAGGTGATGACACGGTGACGTCCGTGGTACGGAGGTAGAACTGCGGACGGTGGTTCGAGTAGAAGGGTTGTGGCGGCCGCCTCGTCCTTGGTAAGGATGCAGACGTGGCCCTCGAGCTCGGTGTGCGGGGTGATGGAGCCGGGCTTGCAGACGACCTGACCGCGCTCGACGTCCTCGCGACAGGTGCCGCGCAGGAGCAGACCGCAGTTCTCGCCGGCCCAGGCCTCAGTCCATCTGCTTGTGGAACATCTCGATACACGGTGACCGTGGTCTTCTGGGCCTCGCGGATGCCGAGGATCTCGACCTCGGAGTTGATCGGGGCTTGCCGCGCTCCACGACCGGTGACGACGGTGCCGCGACCGGTGATGGTGAAGACGTCCTCGATGGGCATGAGGAAGGGGCTTGTCCATGTGCACGCTCGGGGTGGGGATGAAGTCATCACCGCGTCCATGGCTCCTTGATCTTGCCAGCCACTCGGCGTCGCCCTCGAGGGCCTTGAGGCGGAGACGCGCGGATGACGGGAGCCTCGTCGCCGTCGTAGTCCTGGGAGGACAGCAGCTCACGGACCTCCATCTCCAGCAGGTCGAGGCTCCTCGTCGTCCACCATGTCGGACTTGTTGAGGGGCCACGAGAGGCAGGGGACGCGCCCACCTGGCGGGCGAGCAGGACGATGCTCGCGGGTCTGGAGCCATCGGGCCGTCGGTGGCGGCGACCACGAGATCGCGCCGTCCATCTGGGCGGCACCGGTAATCATGTTCTTGATGTAGTCGGCGTGCCCGGGGGCGTCGACGTGCGCGTGAGTGGCGCTTGTCGGTCTCGTGACTCGACGTGCGCGATGTTGATGGTGATACGCGCTGGCGCTCCTCGGAGCCTTGTCGATCTCGTCGAGAGGGGTGAAGGGGTTCAGCTCAGGGTACTCGTCGTGCAGAACCTTGGAGATCGCAGCGGTCAGCGTCGTCTTACCGTGGTCGACGTGACCGATCGTTCCGATGTTGACGTGCGAGCTTGGTCGCTCAGACAGCCTTGGCCACTGGTGTCCTCCTGGGACTCAGGTAGTTCTCTTCGTCGGGAGTTCGACTAGCGCACATGCTAGCCGCCCGGGCGTCGAGTCTCTACTGGTGGATGTTTGGAAATCTTACTGAACTGGGTCCGGTCGGCACCCGAGGGCGCCGCCGGGCCAGGGGTCCGCCACGGTTGCGTGCAGCCGGTGCGGACCCCGGAGAGCAAGACGTCAGGCGCCCTTGACCTTGCCCAGCGATGATCTCGTCGGCGACGTTCTTGAACCTCGGCGTACAGGTCGAAGGTCATGGAGTACACGGCACGTCCCTGCGTCTTGGAGCGCAGGTCACCGACGTAGCCGAGCATCTCCGACAGGGGCACGTTGGCGCGGATGACCTTGACGCCAGACGGCGTCCTCCATCGAGCGATCATCGCCGCGACGGGTTGAGGTCACCGATGACGTCGCCCATGTACTCCTCGGGAGTACGGACCTCGACAGCCATGACGGGCTCGAGGAGGACCGGCGAGGCCTTCTTGGCACCCTCCTTGAACGCCATGGAACCGGCGATCTTGAAGGCCATCTCGGAGGTCGACCTCGTGGTAGGCGCCGTCGATGAGGGTGGCCTTGATGTCCACCATCGGGTAGCCGGCGGGACACCCTGTACGGCATGGCGTCCTGGACTCCGGCGTCCACGCTGGGGATGTACTCGCGGGGCACGCGGCCACGCGGTGACGGCGTTGGCGAACTCGTGGTGCGCCCTCCTCGCCGTCGGCGGTCTCGGCGACCTCGTCGACCACGAGGGGCTCAGGCTCATCTGCACATGGCGAACTGGCCGGAGCCACCCGTCTGCTTCTTGTGGGTGTACTCGACCTTGTCACACCTTCTTGCGGATGTGGGTCTCGCGGTAGGCGACCTGCGGAACACGTTGGCCTCGACCTTGAACTCGCGGCGCATACGGTCCCCAGACACGTCCAGGTGGAGCTCGCCCATACCGCCGATGACGGTCTGGCCGGTCTCTCCTCGTCGAGGGAGACGGTGAAGGTGGGGTCCTCCTCGGAGAGCTTCTGGATGGCCACACCCAGCTTCTCCTGGTCGCCCTTGGTCTTGGGCTCGATGGCCACGTGGATGACCGGGGCCGGGAAGGTCCTGGACTCCAGGACGATCAGGGGCCCTGGGCGCACAGGGTGTCACCGGTGGTGACGTCGCTTGAGCCGATGAGGCGTAGATGCTGGCCGGCGTGGGCCTCCTCCACCAGGGTTCTCCTTGTTGGAGTGCATCTGGAAGAGCTTGCCGATGCGCTCCTGCTTGCCCTTGGTGGCGTTGGGGACCATCTCGCCCTGGGAGACCTTGCCGGAGTAGACGCGCACGTAGACGAGGCTTGCCGTAGAAGGGGTGGGTGGCCACCTTGAAGGCCAGGGCGGAGAGGAGCCTTCTCGTCGGCCGGACAGGTGAGCACCTCCTCCTCGTTACCGACGGCGTGGCCTCGACGTCGGGGACGTCGAGCGGGAGGACAGGGTAGTCAGGACGGCGTCGAGCGCACGGGCTGGATGCCCTTGTTCTTGAAGGCGGACCCGGCCAGGACCGGGAAGGCCTCGCCCGGCCACGGTGAGCTTGCGGATGCCGGACTTGAGCTCGGCGATGCTGGGCTCCCTCGCCCATCGAGGTACTTCTCCAGCTGAGGGGCGTCGTCGGCCTCGGCGACCGTCTCGACCAGCTGGGCGCGCAGCTCCTCGGCCTTGGCGACCAGCTCGGAGGGATCTCCTCGTACTCGACGACGGAGCCGCGGGTCTCCTTGCCGTCGGCGTCCTTCTCGGGGAAGCGGATGGCCCCGCATCTCAGGACGTCGACGAGGCCGGAGAAGTCGTTCTCGGCGCCGATCAGGAGAAGTTGAGGGACGATCAGGGGGTGGCGTGGAGGCGGTCACGGATGGTCTGGACGGAGAAGTCGAAGTCCGCGCCCAGCGATCCATCTTGTTGATGTAGCAGATTCGCGGCGACGTTGCGCTTGTCGCCTGGCGCCACCGTCTCCGACTGCGGCTCCCACCCTCCTTCGCCGTCGAAGACCGCCACGGCGCCGTCGAGCACGCGCAGGGGGCGCTTCGACCTCGACCGTGAAGTCGACGTGTCCGGGGTGTCGATGATGTTGATCTGGATGTCGTGCCAGAAAGGCGGTGGTGGCGGCGGATGTAATGGTGATACCGCGTTCCTGCTCCTGCTCCATCCAGTCCATGGTGGCGGCGCCGTCGTGAACCTCGCCGATCTTGTAGTGACTTGCCGGTGTAGAAGAGGATGCGCTCGGTTGTGGTGGTCTTGCCGGCGTCGATGTGCGCCATGATGCCGATGTTGCGAACCTTGGACGGGTCGATCTTGGCCACGTTCGAGTCCTTTGCTGAAGAGTCTGTGAAGCGGTGAGAGCCCCCGGACGAGCCGGGGGCAAGGCATCACCAGCGGTAATGGGCGAAGGCGCGGTTGGCCTCGGCCATCTTGTGGAGTGTCTTCGCGGCGCTTCACGGAAGCGCCGAGGCCCGTTGGAGCGTCCAGAATCTCGTTCATGAGACGCTCGGTCATGGTCTTCTCGACGGCGCGCGGGAGAAGCTGACGAGACCAACGCAGCGCCAGCGTGGTCTGGCGTCCCGGGCTTTTGACCTCGATCGGCACCTGGTGGGTGGCGCCGCCGACGCGACGGGACTTGACCTCGATGGAGGGCCCGGACGTTGTCGAGAGCCCGCTTCGGGGTCTGAGACAGGGTCCTGCCCGGTCTTGGCGCGGAGTTCCCTCGAGGGCGTTGTAGACGATCGGACTGGGCCACGGTCTTCTTGCCGTCCAGCAGGATGCTGTTGACGAGCTGGGCTCACCAGCGAGGCCGTAGACCGGATCGACCATGACGGGGCGCTTGGGCGCTGGGACCCTTGCGGGCATTACTTCTTCTCCTTCTTCGCGCCGTACTCGGCTGCGGGCCTGCTGCGGCCCTTGACACCCTGGGTGTCGAGGGCGCCGCGCATGATGTGGTAGCGGACACCGGGAAGGTCCTTCACGACCACCGCGCACGAGCACGATGGAGTGCTCCTGGGAGGTTGTGGCCTCACCGGGGATGTGGGCCGTGACCTCGATACCGGTGGACAGGCGCACGGGCGACCTTACGAAGGGCGGAGTTCGGCTTCTTAGGGGTCGTGGTGTACACACGGGTGCACACGCCACGGCGCTGCGGACTGGCCTTGAGCGCCGGCGTCTTGGACGCGGGCGCCGTCGAGCAGCCCTTGCGGACCAGCTGCTGAATGGTAGGCACTACTGATTCTCCATTGGGACGTGAGTCTGTATCTGGCTGCTGCCTGCGTGCCGGGCCGCTCCCCCATTGGTGGCTCGACGGCGCACGCCACCGCGGAGAGGGCCGGCCCGCCGGGGATCGGGGCGAGCCCGATGACGACGTCCAGACCGCAGTCAGGGGCCGTCGGTTCCCGCCACGGCAGACCCGCGTCACGATGTCGCGCCCAGACCGAGGCGGGCCTAGGGGGCCTGGACGAAAGCCGACGTCGCTGGGAACGGAATGGAGATGCGGTGACCCGCCTGCGGGCACCGTCGGCCAGGCTACCCGTTCGCCGCGTCAGGGCGCCAGGGCGGAGGGAGAGGTGAGGGCGTGGTGCTGGACACGCCGAACTCGAACTGTACGGCCCATCTGACCCCACGACGATGGGGCGAACGCCCCTGACGTTACTCAAGTCGCCCTTTTTACCATCACTCATCATGGGTACGACGACTCCCACCTGGTCCACCGATCGGTAGCACGCTTCCCCGCCTCACCGTGGACGGGCGGGATGCCGGAGCTGGCGCTGTGGACCGCCACACACCAGCGCGAGCGCAATATCGGCCTGCTGGGTACCGACTCCATCGACGGGGCCCTGTGGATCACTCGTTGCAACTGGGTGCACTGCTTCAGCATGCGCCACACGATCGACGTCATCTACGTGGGGCGCCGTGGGAGGGTCATCGCGGTGACGACGATGCCGCCGAACCGGATGGGCATGCCGCGACTGTTCGCACGGGCCGTCGTCGAGATGCGACGAGGAGACGCTTCTCGCCTGGGGAATCCGTAGGGGGCATTCTGGCGCCATCCCTGCCGAGCCACCCACGAGCCGCCCCGATTCAGCGGAAGCCCAGAACAGCATGCTCGGCTCGACTCGCTGAAAGGCCCCTCATGTCTCCCCAGCTTGGCTGCTCGGCGCCGTGGCGCTCGGCTCCGTTGCGCTCATCGCCGGCCCGGTCTCCGCGTGGACAAGGCGCTGCGTGCGAGAACCGCTTCAAGAGAGCGAGGCAGGTGCTAACGCAGGCGCGCGCTCCGAGACAGCCACCTCAGAAAACGCTCGGATGGCACCACAGCCCGTGCGGGGGCACCACCGAGCCACCCTCAGAAACCTCAGGACCTCCCGCCTCGGCAGTATCCGACGCTCAAGCATCGGCCTCCTGGGCACGGCACCACAAGGACTACTGGCCCTGACTCTGTGCTTCCTGTGCCTCTGGTGGGGCAGTCGGATAGAGCACCACCGCCGCGACTCCTGCCCATCGCCATGTGACGCACTGCTCGGATGCGCGGAGGTGTCGATGCCGTGGCGCGCCTGCTCCCCAACCGCCTCCCTAGGGGCGACGACGGCCTGGCTGACTTCATGCGGCATCGTTGCGGTCATCTTCGGATCCCAGCAGGGCATTCGGCACTCACTGCCGTGCTGTGCGCACTTTTCAGCCAGCGGAGATCAGCCTGCTGCAGCGCTCTTTCGTAGCGGCCTGGGGACTGGGAGACGTCAAACTGACCGCAGTGATCGGTCTCTGGCTGGAGATGGTTCGACCCCTGGATGCTCGTCTTCCGGACTGTGCATCGGAGTCTTCCTCGGCGGGATCGCCGCACTGTTCCTACTCATCACCCGTAGGGCTTCACCAAGGACCCCATGACACGGCCCTACCTCATCGCAGGGCCCTGCTCACCTGGCCGCATGGCGATCGTTTGACATGACGACGACCGTCACCCTGCGGGAGAGTACACAAACATTCCCGAGGGCGTCGTGATAGCGTCATGAACCGTTACAACTTCGTGATCCGCCAACACGACCGCGACTGTTGTGCAGATCGCTTTTTCCACCATCGCCCACCAGCCCCAGCTCATGGCCTCGCGCTCGACACCGCCAAGACATGTAAAGGCCGTCTCGTGCTCGTGCTCACCGGTTCCCAGTCTCAGACGGGACGCGACCAAGGACTGGGATCTGGGCGATGTGGCGTCCATACTCGAGCGGTCTCACCAGGCACCCACGTTGCTGCTGTGCGCGAACTGGATCAGACGAGCACGCTGCCCGAACCATTCAGAGTCTTCAAACGCAGGGGACCTTGGCGTCCTGGCCTCGACGAACCTGAGACTCGCTTCCGCGCCTTGGCCTGCCTCACCCAGCTTCACCCGCGGGCATGCGGCCCGGGCACCGATGGTTGTCGACGCGCTACAGCCGGCACTAAGAACCACAGTTGCCTCACCTCTGTCAGCAGGTTGACCAGCCCCTCACCCACAATCGGCCAGCATCTGCAGTCGATGATGCCAGGTTCCCGCTTTGTCCTCACCGTTGGACGCAGGTCAAAGCCGCGTCGCCAAGGTGAAAGCCGTCACCTGGGGACAGGCCCCCACAGGGGACGCGCTGGCAATCTGGGCCCGCAGACGAGCAGCAGAACCGCGTCACGGGCAACACTCTCTCTGGGCATTCACCGCAGCCACTTACTCTCCGTGTCTCACACCTGGCCGGCTAAGTCTTGGGCCAAAATGACGGCACTTATTGCTGATCCAGCCCTCTCGTGTCACAGACTCTTGCTCAGCTATCTCAGACGTTCTGCACATACTGTGGACACGAGCCTACCTCAGGGATGCCTGCACTGTGCGTGACACATGTGGCCCCCATGTCAGCGCCGACGCCCCACACCTCCACCTCTCACGTACACAAGGAGGTCTCAGATGAACCCCACGCCAACGACGAGGCGTCCTCCTCATTCTGTCCACGATCCTCGGTGCAGTGGTGACCTTCGTGGCTGGCTGTTTCAGCTACGTCCAGTCGGTCTCATCCAGGTGGGCCCCATGACAACGGTTCTCAAGTTGTCGCAGCAGGTGACTGAGCTCAAAGAGATCACGGCCGAGGGACGATGGTCACTGAGCAGAGTTCCCCAAACGTTGGGTCCCGACGATGCGGTGCATGACATTAAGGACGTCAGGGAAAGGTCACGGCAGTGCACTAGCAGAGGCGCAGTGCTGCGGTCCGGTATGCTTCAGGACCCTCCACAGCTGACGGAGGATACCGCGAGGTATCCATCGCGATCGATATGCCGAGACAGGCGTTGCTGGAAAAAGTAACCCCAGGATCGCGCGTCGACTTTATCGTCGCCACGATTCGAGGATCCGAACTCTAAAGCCCAAAAGTCTGAAATCATCATCGAGAATGCACGCTCATCACTGAAGTCGGCGTCGTGACGAAGGGTCCAAGAAAAGGATGACGACGGTAACTTCTCAGAAGAAAAGACAGCCTCCCATGACCTTTTTCACTAACACCTGACGCAGTCACTCAAGCTCGCCTACTCCGAGAGCTACTCAACAAAGGTTCGCCTCCTCCTGCGCCAGCGACGGAGACCAGGAAGCGCCAAAACCCAGAGAATACTCCGTCAACAACGGAACTCCTGCTCAAGAGACGAAGCTGATGCTGTTCTAGTAACCAGCGACGACACGTCAGCGGGTACTGGCAGCCATTGCGGAAGCAGACGGGATCGGCGAGGTCCGCACGGTGGCCTCACCTGAGAAGCTGAGGGAATACATAGAATCCCGACGTTACATCATGCGTCTTGGTTGACGAGGCGTTGGCCCCGCACGTGGCTCTCCCCACCAGTTCAAGAGTTTTCTCGCACCTACCCACTCATCCCGGTCGTCCCTGTTAAGCCGGACTCATACGTCTGAGGCGTTGTGGCGGCGATGGACTCCGGGGCAAGGACGGTCTGGCTCTTCCTTTTGTCCCTCGAAGAGATAACAAACCGTCTTCTTCCTGTCCTGGCGTGGTCACGCGCGGTTCGCAGCAAGCGTCTAGCAGGGAAGAACTCACCGCACGTCGCCAGGGGCACGATTACGGCGATCGTGGGCGCCAAGGGGCGTGGGCACCTCGACTGTCGCACTCATGGCTGCTGCACGGCTCGCTCAAGGAGCGCGCACGTGTCTGGTGGATCTTGACGTCCGCAGCGGGGATCTCGCTGCGATGACGGGCTATCTCCAGTACGTCGATCCATCGCGGATCGGCTGACATAGCAGCCGAGGCCAGTACGCAGGAGATCCGCACGGGTCGTGTATCCGCTCCCCAGTGGCATCGCCCTTCTACCCGCCCAGAGCACGGCGGCGGAGCAGGCGAGGCGCTCACGGAATCGGCCACGCGTCGGATCCTCGCCATGCTGCGGTACCAGTTCGACCATGTGATTCTGGACTGCGGTTGCCGCCTTGACGACATTCTGGCCATGGGACTCGACTCTGCCGATCAAATGTGCTCATTGTGGCTACGCCTGACGCGCCGGCTCTGCGCTCTGTACGCCGAGGCTGACTGGGGCCCTTGAGTCGGTTGGACACTATCGCATGGGCGCTCTTTCGGGCTGGTGGTCAGTATGACCAATAGACGACGTGAGGATCCAGCCAGGGAACAGCCGCAAAGATGACCGGGTCGCATTGGCGAGCGTATCCCCGACCTCACAGCACATATCAGATGGCGGTGAACTCCAACACTCTACTGAGCCTCAAGGTCCCTCGATGGCTAAAGCCCCTGGGCTCTCACCAGCATCTCAGGAGACACTGCGAGCCCTCAAGTACCCCTGAGCCATGGTCGAGGCAGCACAACCAAGTCGCCACGACGACGCAGGCGTCGCCGCTCAGAAAAAGGCCCAGATCACCGTCAGGTTTCCCTGTTGTCTTCAGCTCTCGCAACTGCTGCGATCTTGATATGCATCAAGCGCTCGGTATTGGCGTGAGCATACATGTACGCCACGAACGCAGCCAACGAAGCAGCACGTGCTTACGGTACTGGAAAGACACCAGCACAAGTACAGCAAGTCGTCGCGCGAAAGTTACACGCGACACGTATGCTCAACGCGAGAATATCCGCTCTGGATCAATAAGGTAACCGTCACGCTTCCGATTCCGTCGGTCGTTAACATCACCACTTCACGCAGACGCCGGAATTGTTTGGGGAGAAATGATGCGCTCAACAATCGTAAAACGCGACAGCTCTCATATCGTGTCGTGCAGCAGAGGATGTCACGCGGACTACGGCGTGACGAACGCGGCATCCTCGATATAGAACTCGTTACGTTCATTCCGATCGCTTGCACTGATACGATGTTTCTCGTTCAGGGGTTTCACTTGCTGTATCCACAGTAACGTCGGTGAGTGACAGCCGCACGAGATGCGCTCGTGCAGCCATGCTAGGCCACTCCCCACAGGCTGCACGTGAGGCTCTTCCTACATGGGTGCAGCTGGAATCTGTCTCAGATGGGGTGCGGTAACAGGCACTGTGTGGAAGTCACTGCTCGATGTCCCCATCAGTATCCATCGCTCACAAGCAAGCACGTCACAGTGGCGAGGAACAGCGGACTTCCCCAAGGGCTGACGCGGCACTCAGGACCACATTTCCGCCCCCATTACTAAATCATCGCGAGCCTCAAAGGCGAGAGACCTCGTTGCACTCTACAAAAGCTCGGCTACGGCGAGATCAACTAGAAGAGGTCGCCGAGCTTGGGTTGGCTCAGCAACGTGCTCGCCCTAGAAAGAGTACTTTCGAGGTTGCTCTCCTTGAGGGGCCCCGTGATGACACCTCGCGAACGCGCTTGGCTCATCAAACGAGTTATTGATGACGCCGTCGGCTTAGGTGCCGAACCACTGATCGCGGACGAAACCGTCACCGAGATCATGGTCAATGGCGTTGAAAATGTTTTCATTGAACGATCTGGACGAATCGAGCGGGTTCCAACAAGGAATTCGTCAAAGCCGAGATATATCAGCTCATTGACCGCATCGTATCATCGGTGAATCGCCGCGTTGACGAATCAGCCCCATGGTGGACGCACGCCTCGCAGGGAGGTGAGCGATGTCAACGTCATTATCCACCATTGGCTCTCGACGGCCCCAGCTTGTCACGATTAGAGCGATTTCCTCAACCCTTCCAGCTTTCTGACCTCGTCAACCGCAATAGCCTTCCTCAAGGCCGCAGACTTTCTTAGGGCGCTGGTTGCCGCACGTTTCAGTATTCTGGTCTCCGGAGGGAACTGGCACAGGGAAAACGACATTCCTCAACGCTCTTTCGGGGTGATTTCAGACCAGGAACGTATCATCACAATCGAAAGATGCCGCGGGCTGTCGTTACAACGAGCCCCACGTCAGTGCGTCTTGAGGCAAGACCGCCCAATATTGAAGGCAAAGGGCAGATAACTATCCGAGACTTGGTAAAAATTCGCTACGTATGCGCCCGATAGAATCATCGTCGGTGAAGTTCGTGGCGGCGAGGCGCTGGACATGCTACAGGCGCATGAATACGGGCCATGCGAAGGCTCGCTTACAACAGTCACGCCAATTCGCCGATCGATGCGTTAAGCCACCTGCGAAACACTCGCGACGATGTCAGATGTAACGCTTCCAGTGGATACCATCGGGGATCAGATCAATGGTGCTATCGATGTTATGGTCCAACAGAGAGAGACTCCGAAGGCATACGTCGAGTCAATGCGATGAAGCCGTAGCCTCGAAAAGCATCGCGAAGCGTACTCGACGACCACTCTTTTGCGTCATCAGAATGACGGGCGATCTGCGGACCATTTTTGAGTTTCACGGACTACCGCCAACGTAGAGCAACGCCTTCAAAGGGAGCAGCATCTATGAAAAAGTTCTGCGGGTAAGCAAGGAACCACTGATGATCACTCCACCTTTAATCTTCGTTTTGCGCTCATCACCCTCAGACCGGCTGTCTCGCTGCCATCATTTTAGGCAGCCATACTTCACGGACAGAGCGAAATTGGACACTGGTCTTGGAGCCATGTCAGAAAACGGACGGCGTCCGCTTGTAGGTGACAGCGGCAGTACAACAACTTGTTCTTCAACTTACCACTACGCAAAACGCCTGTCTCGAGCGGGACTACGATGGGCGCACTATCAACTGAGCTAGTACTCGGATGCTGATGCTGCTCGTATGCTTGGGATGTCGTCACTATATTGGCAATATCGCCGGTATGATTATCGCGTTTTCTATACCACTATTCTTTTTCGTTGGCTGGCAAAAACACTACGACGCACAGAGCAGTTTTGTCGACCAACTTCCGGAAATTTCTAGAACATTTGTCCAACGGAACGTCCGCAGGAATGTCCATCGAGAGAAACGCACGCTCAGCAGTCGCGAAAGAATCCTCGATCCCGCGCAGACCGGAACTACAGCGCGTAGTCGCTCATCTATCCTTGGGCGGGTCATTGCGGGTACGCCATGCAGGCAGTTTGTCTGATCGAATGCCTTCCCGAGAGGGTCAATATGCTTGTGCGTACCATTTATCATCGGTCTCGATCGGGCGGTGCCCTTGTTTCTGCGCTACAGGATATCGCGAGAGCCCTCGAGGATCGAAAGCAACTCCGCAGAGAAGTGGGCGTACCGCGATACTGAAGGTGCCTCCGTGAGCGGATACATCGTCCCGTTCATTGGTATTGCAGCTGTTTTGATGATCAGCGCATTGAAGCCGGGTTCTTGACGAGATGTCTGGGACAACGTTCGGGCAAAATCATTCTGCTAGCCTCACTGTTCTGCATCGTTACCGGAATCTTACTGATGCGCGTCTTCTCGCGGATCGAGGTCATGATCATGATTCCATTCGTCATTGCGTTCATGTCCGCTCTCTTCGTCCTCTCGATAGCCTACGAGTGCACATCATTCAGCAACACGGCGCCAGTAAGTACGTGGATGCATCTCCAGGATATGACGTCGACTCAGCCAAGAGACACATCGACCGTTTTGTACCACTCATCGATGGTCTCGGACTACGCGCTCAAAATACCCTTCGCAGGGCTTACGGAGATAAGCGTCTCAGCTGGGCAACGCGCATCAGGCGGGCAGGTAATCCCGATAACCTCACTTTGGACCTCTATATTCAGAGGAATCGGGTTTCCATATTTCTATCCGTGATCATTCTGACCATGTTCGCAGCGGTAGAAATGGCTATCTAGGGAGTAGCGTTTGGACTTCTGTTCTCCACCTGGATGCAACTATGGTTACTTTACGAGCTGCAGAAACCGGCGAAGTAAGATAGATCGGATCTACAGACTTTCTAGACACTAGACGGTCACGGTTCGCTCCAGGAATGCCATTTCGAAACGCGCTCGAGCGTATGTGAAGTACTACGACAGTCCGATCTCAGAAGAAATGATGGACACACTTCGCGAGATACAGATGGGGTACCCTTTGGGGCGGCGTTCCTCAATGTCAAGGAGCGATGCGACTCTGAGGATCTCGATTCGTTCGTAGTGGCCTTTTGCGAGTCCAGGAACTTGGTACTCCGATTGCAGATGCACTGCACTCCATAGTAGAAAGAAATTAGACGCGAACGTGCTGAACAGGTCCAGCGAAGCCGCCGCAAAGACAGCACCAAAAAGTTGCTTTCATCGCAACCATAACGATGATGCCCTGGCACCATTATCCTCATGATGGGAGGAATGTTCTACGCATACGGCGATGTGTTTAGTAAGTTGTTTAGTGGATAGATGTGCGGGTGGACTCAACAATGCTAGCGCAATCCAATTCTTCTAACTTGGTTTTAATTCGCTCACTCTCGGGCGCGGTTGGCTTGGTGTGTGACGTTCGACTTGGGATACTTCTTGCCTGCGAAATCGCGTTATTGACCACTGAAGCGAATCTATTTGACATCCTACTCATCCTATTGACAATGGTGATGAGCTGGCTACCGCCTGCGTCTATTCAGGAACCATCCCCACGCAATGGTGAGTGGGTTTCACATTTCCACTTTCTGACCTCACAATGGTGCGTAACCTGATCTTCTCACCGAGGATCTGGATTTATAATGGCGTTCAACATCTTCTATTCGCACACATTTCTAGCCTCGGCTCTTTTTATCAGGGCTTATCGTCAGTACGTTCTATAAAGCTGCCTGGTCTGGCGGAATTATTCTAGTCTTAGCTTTATCACATTCGAACTTTGCAGCGATTCACGATATCATTGATTGTGTTTGTGGTGCTGTCTTTGAGGCGTTGTTGCCGCAACACTCTTAGGAGATCGTTGCGCAGCATGATTGGAAGACATTGATAGGCTTTCAGCCTGAGCCATGTGAAATCCGGGCGGAAGAAAGACGAGGCCCTTGCGGAACGATTAGTCATAGCACGAGATCTACATGATTCTCTTGCGAAGAGTGTTCATGGTATTCGTATGCTGGCCGAGACATTTGAACGCCGATCTCGAAGAAACTCACCACAGGGTTCGGTTCTACAGAGCCGTACTCTCTTTGAATCAGCAGATGACGCTAGCGAGAGGCGCGTCTCATTCTGAGACGGATTACGCGTCAACGAGCATGAGCAAAGCAGCCTCGTGGAAGGCTCATCGATCAAGCGTGCCATTGGGGCACTCGTACTGGGTCGAAGTTATCTGTTCTCCAGTCCGGAGACATTTCCGTTGTCGAGCTGATTTCTTCAGAGGCTGGATGGCACATCCAACGCATTCTTGGCGAAATACTGACTAATGTTGAGAAGCATGCTCGGGCGACAAAAGTATTTCTCGATCTTAGCGTGGATTCGACGTCGTTAACACTGGAGGCTCGTGACAACGGTGTTGGTTTGCCTTCAGAGAGGCAGTCGCTCCTGCCGATGGTCATTACGGGTTTCTGGAATGTTTTGAGCGCGCCAGCATTCTCAATGCGAAACTGACGATGGACGGATACTCTACCGACGGTGGGTACATACCATCCTGACAGTACCTTTCGAGGTCACTGGATCTCTCTGGAAGGAGCCGATGAAAGTTCTGGTTGTTGACGATAATCCCATCGTACGTGCGGGTCTTTCGGCTGTATTAAGTCGAATGGAGGACGTCAACGAGGTGATAGAAGCTGGTAACGCCTTCACAGCACTCGAAATAGCGCACGTCGTTCTCCTGACGTCACTACTGCTTGATGTCCTCATGCCGCCGCCGGGGCGTACTGGGGTTGACATTCTTCCGAGCTTCCCAGTCAGCATCGGTCGTTATGCTGACGTCTACCAGGATTCATCGACAGTTCGCCTTGCCTTGGAAGGGGGCGAGGGGATACCTGGTTCACGGCAACTTGGCACTCATGCAGATCTCTGGGGCTATAGAGACTTGTCGCATGACGGTGGATTAGTTTTTGGGACAGGAAGCCGCCGATATTGTTCTTCATGAGCCGATACCGGAAGAATGTAATCCACTACTGTCAGAGCTTTCAGAACGCGAGGCGGAAATCTTGTCTTTAGCGGCCATGGGTATGACGAATCAGAAATCGCATCTCAACTATTTTCTTTCGGAGACGAACGGTAAAAACTATATCAACGCTACCTACCCCAAGATCGGAGAGTTGCGCCAACCGATCCGAGGCGGTCGCCGCGTGGCACAGGGGCGGCCGCAGGGGCGCCGGTAGAGACGATCGCCCCCAAGACAAGGTTGATCAACACCCGTGGTGTTTCTTCTTGACAGGGCGTTCGCAAGCTGCATCGAGTACTCACCGCAGTGTCTCGGGGTACTACTCACTCATCACGAAACAGAGGAGGTAGATCAACATGCAAATAACAACGCCCTGCTCCGACTCAGGTCGAATTCAGACCACTTGGATGAACTTGCGTGACAGCGAACGTGGCCAGGCGGTCGTCGATATATCGGCATTGCGTTCGTCGTGGTTGCGGTCATCGCAGTTGTTGTCAAGGCCCTCAAAGCAACACCCAAATTGGCGCATCACTCATTGGCTTAGGGGTGTCTCAACGCGATCAACAACACTGAGAACGCCGGGGAAGGGGTGACTGTTGAGCCTATAAAGTGGCTCAACTCTTCTCAAGTCCGCCTGAGCGTCGTCTGGATCGTATCTCAGGCGCCTGGGCGCCTGACTATGATTTCTGAAAGGAACTGTACCGATGCGTCGTCGTGTGTTTTGTTTCGGTGTGATCCTGACCGGTGTGGGCGTGCCGCTGCTGGCCGGCTGCAAGGCCCCTGGCGAGTCGAAGCGTCAGACCGGCTCCCACCTCAGAACTCAGCCTCGGCGGGCGAACAAGGCGTCAGGGGACAGCCGTGCCTGCGGCGTCGGGGGCGCCACCAGGGGCTGGCAGGGAGCTCGATGCTCACGTCATGGGCCACCACCTGGGGTTTCAGGTCTCACCGCTGGTGCGCCGCGACGGGAAGACCACTGTGCTGGTCCTGAGAGCTGACGCGGGCCAAGGACGACCCGCGGTCAAGGACATCGCAGACGCCGCCAGCGACGGCGGCAACACCTTCGAGGCGTCCTTGCCTTTGTCACGCCCCGGTCTCCTGAGGAGATCCGACTGGGGGCGCCAACGGGGGTACGTCTGCTGGACCTGTCCACCAACCGGGCCTGGCTAGCCACCGCCAGCGTGGAGAACAAGGTCAGGACAACTACAACAATCTGCCGCTCAAAGCCGGGTGCGTCCACCAGCTGCTTCAGTCCTCTTCGGGCCGGTGGATGGTGCCAGGGAGGTCACCGTCTTCAGTCCCCAGGCCGGATTCGTCACCGTCAACGTCCTCGACAGCAGCGCCGCAGCAGCCTCCGGCATCGACTTCAAAGCCATCGACCGGCCTTCGACAGCGTGGACAACCCCTACTACGAGACCAAGCCCGACCAGGCTCTGGCGCGCGGTGCCCATTGAGCGCTACACAAGGCCCTGGACGACTCCACCAGCACCAACACCGGAAGCAAGGACATCTACCGTCACCTCGCATCAGATGTCACCTTCGCCTCGAGACTCAGCCGACCTGGCCTCCAGGTGCCGAGGCCCAGCTCCAGACGGTGGCCGGCCAGCTGGCTGATGCCGACGGCGGGACCCTCACCATCGTGCGCCACCGATGACGTCCAGGACGACGCCTGGCCAGACCCTGTCCGAGAAAACAGGCCAACGCCGTCAAGACCCGCCTCGCACAGCTCACCAAGCTCGACAAGTGGCGGACATCCGTGTCCGGCAAAGGGCGAGTCAGAGCCAGGTCAACGACACCAGCGACGGGGCCCGCGCCGTCAACCGGCGCGTCGAGATCACCCTGACCCCCACCGGCGGCACCACGACCAAGACCACTACCCGCCCGCTGGAACCGGTTCCTTGCCCGAGAACAAGGGCCCCGTCGCCAGGGCTCCGAAGGCGTCACCGTCAAAGCATGTCGGTGGCAACGGCCGAGCTCACCATCACCATCGACCGTCACCCGCTCTGGCGGATACCTCCTCCGGCCAGCTCCACACCACCCTCAGCGTGAGAAGGGCTCCGCCCCGACCGCCTGAGGACTGGCTCAACGACAAAGGGCTCCCTTCTCCAACTCCCGCAGCGAAAGGCAGCCGCGACGCCATGTATACATTCGCCGCCAACGGGTTGTCCTCCTGGCCGCAGGCGAGCGCATCTACCCGCCGACTACCTCGACGCCGGCTCCAAGACCCACCTCCCTCACCGAGCTCCAGCTCACTCCCCCTATCAAGGCCGGCACCACCACCGTCACTGCGTCATCTGGCCCGACGGCAGCGACACCGTCACCCTCGACCACGCAGCAGCCGGGAAGGAAGTCGCCGACATCGGCTACCGCCTCACCGACATCCCGTCAGAACAGCTGAAAGACCCACGATGCGACGCACTACTCTATGCAAAATTAATGCAACTCACCGACGAGCACTGGCATCACAGCGCGGCAGCATTCTTCCGTACCTTAGATGTCGCCGTCGGCATTGTTGCACTGATAGCATGTGACCCTGATGACGGGTCTGAGGTGACGTCATTCTGCATCGTCGCGACGCGACAGCAATGCCGCGGACGCCGCCGCGTTGGCGGCGGCAAAGCCTAGTCACTCGATTGAATCAAGTTACGGAAATGCTACCAACTCTCACTGGACACGAGGTTTTGGGCAGCGTCGGGAAGGCCTCGGGTCATTCGCCGGATCGGCAACTAAACGCGCCGCCGAGCGATTACGCGAAGCTCAACGGCGCCCGAGTGACATCCTACTCGGTGGACGAAGCCCACGGTACCGTAACAGATTTCAGTCCGCACCGAGCTCCACCATTGCTCACACCGACAAAGAATGACGGCGACATCCACCGCAAAAAGTTGTCTTTGAAGCGGCGCGTGCCTAGAAGGCGGAAAACTCGGATACCAAAAATAATGGTAAATGCTTGACTCGGGCGAGGCGGAACAATCTCCTGCCATCACCTCCCCAGCCAGTCAGCAAGCCCACTTCCTTGCGTCCGGGATCGCTTCAGACCTTAAGTTAGAGAATCGACAAAAAGGTAAAGGTTAGAGCCCGGCTAGTAAGTTAGTACTTGCGGTATTCAGGAACACAACAGATAGAGGAGTATAATAATGAGCCTCCGAGAACTTTGAGCTCCACTTCAGCGCTTCTCATAGTAGCAGCCTATGGTTTCCAGTTGCAGCGCTCACGGCAGCAAAAGCGGTGAAGCCACGACACCTGCAGCCAGTGGCGAAAAGCAGCACAAGCAAGTTCGTCAAACATAGCCCCGCCCACGGCTTGACGTTTGAAGCGCCGAATCCGATAACTTCTGATAAGCAGCCCGGCGAAGACGATGCTGGCATGTACTCGCATTAACTACTATGTCACTGACGAAGCCAACCCGGCACTCATTGACGTGGAATACTACACAGACCATTCCCAAACCGCCGCAAGCATTTCAGAAGAGGATAAAAATCACGCCGATGATGGCATCTCAGTGTCCCCAAGAAGACAACTGTCAAGGGATCTTCCAGCGCCTACACTTTCACTTGGGAGCAATCCGCCACTCCCCTGGAATAATGACACAAGAAATTGATCTCTCATGTCAGGCTGTTAGCTAGCCGACGGGCCTTCAGTTACGCATGCGGTGTCTACATTTGCACTCCAAAAGGAAACACCAAAGGTCACGAAATGACTCAAAAATATTATCAAGTCGATCGAAGATTAAAAGTTCTTAGATCGTTCTTGGTGCACTAACCAACTACCTGTAAAGCTTTGCGATACACCTCGACTTCAACAACGAACCACAGAGAACTTAAAACATACAATTTAGGAACACAATGAATGCGAACAGACATTGCGATCGACAGAACACAACGAGGGCGGTCGACCGTGAAGTACGCCGGGATCGGCTTCATCGTCGTTGCCATCATCGCCACCATCACCACTCTGTTTCGCTGCCGGTCAGGGCGTACCTTTGGCTCAGGCGAGTTGTATGCAAGATTACTACGGCGATTCATTCATTTGGAGGGCAACGACGACTCCTACTCGTGTGAGTACTCGCAGGCCCAGGGAAAGATCCCGCAGGTTGATCCGGCTTCAGTTCCTTCTCAGTGTTGAGGAAAAGAGGCGTCCACGTCGGCTGGCGTCAGTATCCCTAGCGCCGGCCCTGGGACCGATGATATTGACGGCGGTGGTGGTAAGTCTGTCAAAGAAACTACAAACATGGATGGCTCCGGATCGCGACAGCTCTCCAGTACTCAACAAGGTTCAGCCGGGTACAGTCGGTGGATCAACCGACGGAAAGAGGCGGAGGGGCAAAGACGAAAAAGCCCCGCTTCAGCGCCAAGCTCCAAGCGTCCGGCGCTGTATCGGTGAGAATCATACCACCTCTGGTTACCTATCAATGCAGTACCGCTAACCATCTTGCATGCAGAATATGATGAGCAGAACCATTAGATAAGCACCTCAATAATCGGGGCTGGGGTCGCGTCGGTAATAGCGGCCCCAAAAATCAAACAAACTCGGATGCGCACTTCAACCGCATGGGACGTAAAACTGAAGCTGAAACCCAGCGCCTCAGCTAGTGCAAGTTTCGACCCAAAGGTTGGAGCCAGAACAAAAACAAAGATAAGGAAGGAGATAAGAATAAAGATAAGGACGGCAAGGATGAGAGGGAACCACTGTGGGTCACGCCAAGGCCAGTGTAGACCTAAATATCTCCAGAGGCTGGATCCACATACACCACCACTAAGGATGCTTCCGGAGAGGAATCAAGTTCTCAAAGTTCACCTATACAGGGTCGGCAGGAGCATCACCAAAGGGGCCTCGAGATGCTTCAAAGACATTTAGCCTGAATGCTGCGGCAGATGCTTCAGGCAGCTATACAGGTACAAGTGACTTGTTGATAGGAACTAATAATATAAATCCAAAATTCCTTCACCACTACAACATCCATGCAAGGTCAGGGTTCGTGGTCTACTTTAAGAATTGAAGGAGGATATTCAACGCACAGCTTTTAAGCAATGCA